>Ga0214545_1008660_pt1 | contig 16052 bp, 6 predicted proteins | sample CNSS4metaG_FD_160064 | JGI IMG/M metagenome (GOLD analysis project Ga0214545, IMG submission 160064) | Root nodule microbial communities from cowpea collected in UCLA plant growth center, Los Angeles, California, USA - CNSS4 | ecosystem: Host-associated > Plants > Roots > Nodule | place: USA... | reverse complement strand
GATCAAATGATGTATTATAACTTTTATTAGTATATAAAAAAGATATTCATTAGAATTTAAAAGATTGAAGTAAACAAACATTTAAAATATATTTTAATTTGAATATTTATTTTTCGCTTATACTTTTTAAAAAATATTTTTAAATATTATCAACTAGGTTTCATTAATATTTGTAAATTTAATAAATGTGTTGGTTCTCATGAAACTTTATTTTGTATTATAATCTAAAATGTAAACAATTATAATTTATTTTAAACGTATATTATGATTATTATTTGTTCTTTGTATCATTTTGATCAAATGGTGTATTATAACTTTTATTAGTGTATAAAAAAAATATTTATTAGAATTTAAAAGATTGAAGTAAACAAACATTTAAAATATCAATTCTGTTCTTTGTATCATTTTGATCAAATGATGTATTATAACTTTTATTAGTATATAAAAAAAAGATTTATTAGAATTTAAAAGATTGAAGTAAACAAACATTTAAAATATATTTTAATTTGAATATTTGTTTTTCTTTTATATTTTTTAAAAAATATTTTTAAATTTTATCAATTATGTTTCATTAATATTTGCAAATTTAATAATTGTTTTAATTCTCATGAAATTTTATTTGATATTATTATATAAAATGTAAACAATTATAATTTATTTTAAAGTATTTGATATGGAGGAAACAATCATCATTCTAATATTGAATATTTGATAATATTATGTTTCCTTTATCATATAAATTTTATTATTTTATAAAAATTAATTAAAATTAATATTGAAGTAGTAAGAAAATGAATATGGGTATAGGTACGAGATTATACCCGTTACCCGGTAGGGATGAAGATGGGTCAAAAGTTTAATACCCGTTAGGTTTGAGTATGGGGATGGGGATGAATTTTTTTTACGGAGATAAGTATGGGATAGCGAAACCCGTGCCCGTCCCGTTGCATATGAATCTGATTAAGAAAGAACAAAATCATAACAGATAAAACACTTGAAATTTTAAGCCGCACTTCACCCAAAATCTTCATGTAAAATTTCTCAAATTACAATACCTTGACACTATTTCTAATTGCAACAATCTATATCTCCACTTTTGGCCTAAAACAAAGATTGTTAAGAGAGTAATCAATGAATGGCCTATCATCCCTCCTAATCTTGCTAACTACTAAGGATTCTGTCTAACACTGCTCCTAAAAAGTCTACTCTAGTTATCCATTAGAGTTTTCTAGTCACTGCCCTATATGAGAAGTCATCATTAAACACACACATGTCTATTTACATTTCTTCATCATAATCCTCTTCATCTTCATCAATCCTTCCATTTATGTTAGCTAGTTGAATGGGATCAATGGACATTTTTTCCATATCAGACAAGGACCATCCAGGATATTCCTCATGATGTTTCTCTTCTGATATTGATTTTGCTGATGAACTGGTTGGAACAGCAGTTGGTGATGTTAACGATTCCATATTCTCATCTGGGTCCATGTTTAAGTCAAAATTTCGAATCGACACCTGAGCCGGCTTGCTCACCGGAAAACTCTGCTTAACTTCTTCAGGTGATGATGCGTTTTCCATGCTTTCATTGCTTTGACTCTGCTTTTCATTTTGCTTCAATGCCTCAGAATCTTCTTCACACTTGGCTTGTGAACTCATCTCTTGATCTACTACATTTCTACTTCCTCTGCCCCTACCCCTTCCTCTTCCCCTACCCCTTCCTCTGCCGCTGGTTTGTCCCGGCTCCGCCTGTTCAAATCATGAAAAAAAGAAAAACCATTATTCAGATAGCATTTAACATCAGGCATATGCTCTTTAGAATGCTGCATCTCTTAGCTATAATTTCCATGTTAGGTGCTATTATTCTATTGTTTGCTCATTACAACAATGCTTTTCACCAAACATTTTCATAAAGTTTTGAAGACTATATGTAGATGAATTCATTACCAGCCACTAGTAAACTTTCCTAATGAATATAGTAAATTCTTTCTTTAACCAGTAAAAAGGTTCAGTGTAGCAAAAGGTGTAATCACACAAGAATACAGTTGATATATTACCTTGTTATTTCTTTTGGGCTCCTCGTGGCTATCATTATCATCTTCAGCAACTTTCCTAATATAAAATAGACAAAACTTAGCATACCGAAACTAGTTCCGCTAACAAGAGTATTAACCAAAGCACAAACCTCCTCTTGACAGTGTGGTCATCACCATTTGCAACAGAACCACCTAAATCAGGAACCTTGCTGACAATATCTTTCAGAAAGTCAAAGACGTTAAAGGTCTGCACACACTGTTTTCTGCAAAGGCAAAGGATGGAAGAAACTTGACCTTTTAGAAACCAGAAAGAGAAGGTAAAAAGCATGTGTTCTAAAAGCAAGACCATTCTAACATTTTCTTCCATAGATGTTATTAATATGTTTAATCATGTTAGGCAGAAGAGGGAATTTAATGTCACACATAATGGAATATTAAATCTGTAGAAGAATCCTAAGACATCAAAATGAGACTGAGCATATTATCATTAGAAATTTAGACCTGATGTGATGTTCTCATAACTACATTTCCAAAACCAGAGAAATGTGCAGGATTGTAAAACTTGTAACCACTTCGTACAGACATGACAAAGACAAATTTGAAACTATAAAAAATAGGAATTTCACTTACAAATGAAAAGCATTCATAGTCTTGGCTCCCCTCCTCAAAGTTATCTCATATGTTCGATCACACAAATCTTGTAGAAATAGCTCTAGTGCTTTAGCTGCAACGCATAAACATGAATCTTCGTAAATCAGAGACTATTCATCACAAACTCCCAAAAGCACAAAAGTAAAATATGTTTGAGGAAGGCAAAAAGAAAAATAGAATATGCATGTAAAATTACTTACAAACTAAAAGAGGCACAGCCATTGCAATCTTCCCTACATCCTCATCAGCTTGCATAATTTTCTTAATCCTGGCCTGTCAAATACCAATTCTATAAGATAACACAATTATTACTAAAATGACTAAAACCAGATCATGGAAGATAGAACAGCATTCGGTTAATTCAACTAAGGAAATTCCACCCCAACGAATGAAGAGCAAATTTTCAACTAAAAGAAACTAAATAAATAGTTGCCTAATGGGGAAAAAAACTGTGCTTGTCCTAACCCCCCAACAGTAACCAATGCTCAAATTCCACCACTACCCTCCTAAAAGAAGAAAAGAGTAAGAGTACAAAAGTTAAGCAAGTATTGTACATAATTGATCAATCAAAAATACGTACAACAGGGTCAACAATAGTGTAAGAACACATGGTGGACCACAGAAGACCCACAAGTCTATCTCCCACATGAAGAAGGTTTAGGTATGTGTGGAGAAAAAGCAATAGAATCCAGATAAATAAAGTACATAAGATGGAAGGTAGTCCCATAGTGAGAAAAAGGGAGTGATCAAGAAAAACTATATTTATATTTAAATGATTTTATTACCCTATGAACATGACTTATAATAGGAAATTGAAGCTTTGTTTGATTCATATATATTCCACTACAACTAGTAGGAAAAAGACTTTTGTTGTTACTAATGGCAATGTAGGACTCTGTTTAAGAATGTATGATATTGATATGTGATATGCAATCCTCACAAATTATAGTAGTATAGAAAGTACTTGGAAGCAGATGCTTTAAAAAGGAATAAACAATCCCTTCAAAAAAGTACCATTACTTGAGGGGTACCAAATTCAGGGAATTCTTTTAAATAGACATGTAATACCAAATTTGGAAAAAGGTTAGAAGGAGAATAAGTACTACAAATAACATTCTGTCCTAGTTTCCAATACACAAAATATGACATAAAGCAGTGCCAAAATAAAGATAAAGTTTTACATCCCAAAATCGATAAATGATATTCCACAACCAAATCAAAGCTCGTGATTGTTTTACAAGGGCAACAACCATTTCCAAAATAGGAAGACAATAAATTGAAAAAAAAATTACACCAAGAAATCTCAGTTAAGACAGCCATAATACAAAAAAAAATTAAGATGTGCACCAATCACTCCTTCAAAACATTAAAAATCAGCAAATAGTTTGTTCTAATAGAACTACGTTTGGATTCCTTAAGATTTCTCGGAATCAAGACTTTCAGATAGAAAAGATGTGATTGAAAGAACAAACTTGCACGATAAGTGGTTGTATTTCTTTGTCTTTCGGAAAGAAAACCTATATCATCCAAAATAACTAAACGTCCAATGGGCACAAATCCTAAAACAATATTCACCAGCAAAACATACACATTAAAAAATAATTCATTAACATAACAACAATTCAAGGCCAAAACAATTGTAAAGCCTGAATGTTAATACAAAGCATTAGACACGTCAACACATGAACCACAGAACACCGAAAACCAAGAGAAAACCATCTCCTATGTTACCCAAAAACACCATTTTACACAAGGAAACAAAATCAGCCTAATGACAAAATAAAAATAATAAATATAGAATGAAAACAACACAGAACAACCTTTTCAACATGAAAGAACAAAGGGAAAGAGAGCACTTACCGCAGGAAAACGAGTATCCAGTTTCTTCCTCATGCTGTGAATAGAAAAAACGGTTGGAGAAGAAGACCAAACCCCACTTTACTTTTTATAAAGGGGAAGCAAACAAGATTAACGTTGAAGAAGACGGAGAAGCAAAGTGGGATAAAAACTATATTTTTAATTTTTTGTTTTGTCGTGTGTTTGTGTTTGGAGTGTTTCCCCCTTCCACGAAGCGCTAATTTAGGAGTCTTCTACGGTTTACACTGTTTCAAACTTTTCATATTCACCGTTCCTTTCCATTCTAAAACACTAATTTTATTTGCTTTCTAATCTCAAATTTAACCTAACTTTTCAAAGATTTAAACTAGAATACTTATCTTAAGATTTTTTTTAATAAAATGTATTTTTAATATTTATTTTAAATAAATATATTTTCAAGATTTTTTTTCTTATCCAGGACGTTTTTATTGAGGTTTCTTAAAATTTATTACTTCATTCTTTTATTCTTAAATTGAATTTTAATATTTTTTATAAATTATCAATGATTCCAAATACCTACATCTTGCAATATAAAATATTTATCATAATTTTAAACTATAAATTATATCTTCAAAAAATATTTCTTAATTAGAAAGCTTAGGTTTATTTACTTTTTTGTCTTATTATATAGCTATTTTATTCGATTTATTTTTATTATTTAACTATTTAATTCAATTTGACATTCTCGTATTTTAAAACATTAGTAGTTTTAGAATTGATGGACTTAATTAAATATTGAGAAAACCACGTCACTGTGTTTTTAAATTTTGAAAAATTCAATGAAGCTGTTTATTAATGGAGAGAACAAATTGAATACAAAATTAAATGATGGGAAAAAAATTAAGATTGGATAACATAAATTATATTAAAAAAAAATATTTTGTACCCTTTACATGTATTTTTTATGTTAGATATTTCTGTATTTTGATTCATGATCTCAATTGATTGAACTGGTTTTTATCTCATAAATCAGAATTTTATTTTAAATAAAGTGAAATTGATTTTAAATTATAATATAAAAATATACTTCAATTCAATGCTTGTATTAAATAATAAAAGTGATTTTATTTTCAGTGTTTACATTTTCTCTTGTTAACATATAATTGTCTACTTAGATTTCATACATCTTTTGTTCACTTAAAAACGTAACTTTATTTTTAGATTTTTTCTAAATAATATTTTACCTTAATTTATTTTGAAAATAAAAGACATCAAATAGATGAGGCTAATTCTATTTGGTGGTAGTTTAACTTAACGAAGATATATACAAAAAAAAAATGATAGATGTCTAATTCTAAAAGTTCCTTTGAGAGCAAAAATAAAATATAATAAATATTATTTTATTTTTTTTGGTAATGTATTATCTGAAATCAAGTTATTCGACGAGATAATTTTGGTTTGATAGAAATTCAGTTAAAGGTTATTTTATTTAAATATGAGTTTATTAATTTCTATTTTTTTTAAACATTGCAGTGATATTTTAATATTTAATAAACAATAATTAGGGAAAGATAAAATATTTATTCTATGATTTTTAATATTTTAGTTTATATTTATTTTTAGTTTCTAATTAAGCGTACGAATTTAAATTTGTAGATTATTGTTATAAGTTACAAATTAACTATTATTTATAAATAACCAATTTTAGTTAAAAACTTAAATATTATTTGAATATTTAATCACTAGTTGTTAAATATCTTAAGTATTATTAAAAAAACAATTATCCCTTCTGATCTCGGTCACTCTTAACTAATCCACTTGTTTAAACTACTCTTGATAGATACTTTAATCAAAGACAAAGTATTTTTTTAAATAATATATATATATATATATATATATATAATCATTATTACTAATAATTTAATATAAATATTATAACAATTAAAAAAGGACATACCCTCTGTTTTTTTAAATTATTCGATCAGAATTAAAATTCTAAATATAATTACCAAAAGAGAAATTTATTGAGATTTTATTTTATTTTCTAAAAAAAAAAATGCTCATATGAAATATTTATAAAATAAAAAATATATAAAAATCAATTAGAGTATATCAATTTTTTTCTTAAGACATCAAATAAAATAGGTGAAACATAAGTAGAAAAATAAAAAGTGTTTGTATTATTCTTGAGCGAAAACTAAGTTGGGAAACTGGTTTCAAATTATGGTCAATCAAATCATCATACTTGTACCGGTGGGTGTGGTGATTATTTAAGTAGCCAAAAGAAATGCTAGATGAAGGGATCTTGCATGTGGCAATGATTCATTCAACGAATCTTGCACATTAAAGCAAACAAGGATTCATTTTACCAAAAGTTGAGCAATCACACTAGGTTTGAAGTCCTTAGGTTATAGTGATTCGGGGATGAACCTAGATGTACATAGAAAGAGTACTCCAAGACATTAAATGATTTGCATAGTAAGTAAACAAGATAGTAGCGGTGTAATAAAAGAATATGAGATGAAATCAATTTATATTTCCTACTCCACTCAATATATCTAATTACTATTATCTACTTTTACTTGCACTCTTTATCAAAAACCAACAACCCAAAATCGAACTACCAATATACCTTTTAAATCCATTTGGATATGATACTTGTTGATATTACTATGTATCAGTACACTTTTTTGGAAAATGGTTGTTGAGAAACAATCATCAAACCTTAGGGCTGATGTTTGTAATGTTAGGAGCTATCTTACCGAAGTGCTCCAGAAACATCCTCAAGCACTCTACTTTCTCTTGGCATATGTTAATTAGTGTTAGTGATGTAAGGTGATAAGGTTTATACGTGGCAAATTGAGTCTCGAACTGGATAGCGAGGGTGTCGAAATAGTTTATGGAAAAATGAGGGAGTTGGGCAAACCAACTAAAGGTCTTCCTTTCAGAGATGTAAGCAACACTTTGTATAAAATTACATCTTCCACTGTGTATAGGCTGACTTGGGTGAAATAGATGTGCACATGCTCGTCAGGATGAGTCATGCCATCATATCTTTCAATTGGGAGAGCTTTTTAGCTTGGTGGTAGTGAAGCTTATATGATTCTATAAACGGGTGCTTTTGTGGCGATAAGAGCAAAGTGGAGGTATTGGCAGTTATCGTTGTGTGGGGGTTGGCCCCATGTGCACTTTCCCCTATCGTTTTGACATGCATAGGTGGGGATGTTACATGAATTTTACTAGGTCGAGGATGACCCCTTTCTTCCTCATCACTCTTGAACTTGGTATTCATTTTATAGTTTTCAATTTTTAACTTTGCCAGTCTTGTTTTTAGGGTTATGATCATTGTCATTTGGTTTGTCTCTTTAGCTTGTGTTTTGAATCTATTACTTGCTATATTTCTAGTAAACACCATGTCTATCCTTTCAACTCAGTCCCATGATGTGTGAAATGTTCTTATTAGGTTGAGATGTGCCTAAAAGCACACAAATCTTCCTACACATCGTAGTATATCAAGGTCTTCAAGTGCCTACTCTCTTACTGATGCCGAGGTGTCTTCTTCCGATGAAGGTTGGATGATGTCAGCGAGGGAGCCTGCAAAGATACTCTGACATTTAAGTTAGTTACTAACAGTAAAATAGCAATCCTGTAACGTATGATTCTACTAACATACCTAGCGAACAATGACTATTTATAATACCTGAATGGGTCATGCTAATTGGGCTTAGGGTTTATAGAGATACCTTGTTCTAGGATTTCCTAATTTGCTTAACTATTCTTAATATTTTTTGTGATTTGTCATTTTGCTTACATGGATTGGTATTGGAGAGTTAAGGTACGAATATGACATGTACTTAGCTCCCAATATGGGACTTGATATGTTATGTTCTTTAGGCCGAGATGTACTTGTTTCTATACGTCGAGATATCCCCAACTTTTGTTCGTGCACCCTAACGTTTGGGATTAAGATATAATAACCAAATGATACGAACTTCTTCTATTTAGGTCAGAGTGTCCCTTCCTTTAGTAGGTTGAGGTGTCCTCAACTAGCTAATCTACGATAATAATAATAATAATAATATATTTTCTTGAGTTATTTGTTACAAATATAATAATTAAAAAAATTTAAGAAAAATTTCAAGTGTATAATTTATTATTTATTACATGTAGATTACAAAATATAGTGTGAAAAATAATACATCAAAATGACTTATAAAATAAAACATCAATTTAAACATATAACATTCACGAAAGAATTAATAATTACTTGATAATTAAGGCTTTTTCAATAAAAAATTACACTCCTTTTTTTATATGAATAAATTAAATATAATATATTAAAATATAACAATAATTCACATTACCTTGTTTAGGTATTTAATTATTTGACAAACTATGTATTGCATTTGTAAGATTTATTAGATGATAGAATGTTTGAATATAAGAGTAAGTAAAATTGATTTTGTAGAAAGGTACATGATATAGAATGTTTGGATATAAAAACTAGAGAAAGGAAAAATTATTTTGTAAAAAGGTATAAATATATATAGTTTATTTTAAAATTTTAATATATTAAAACATTAAAATTATTAATTAGGTATTTATATAACAATAAATAACTAAAGAAAATAGAGACGATAAAGTGTTAAATGTACACATAGTTACTTTTAATATAATTATGTCCTTTTCTATTTCATTTAAATCTATAATTTAATTATAATATTATTTGAATTTAAAATAAAATTATCAATACATATTTTAATATAAATAAATATATAATATTAAAACTAGTATAAATATTAAAATTAAACTTATTAAAATAAAATCATATAACAATCAAGATGCGCATCTTTGTTGTACAAAAATATATTGTTACTAGTGTTTTCTTTTTTAGTTAAAAAAACTAACTTTGTACATTATAAATATTTGGATTTTAATAAAAATAAAAAGTTCAATCCAATTAGTTATATTAAGTTTACACGACATACTTAAATTTTAATATATATATATATATATATATATATATATATATATATATATATATATATATATTCTTTTAAATAGGCTGTATAGTATTATTAATTTAGATTTTTAATATGAAAATAAATAAATAAACAAATGCCTGAATTTTTTGTCATCTAAATTATTACAAGGATTAAAACATCTATTTTTTAATTAAAAAATATATAATTTATATAATAATAATAAATATATTATTACAAGGGTCTAAATTCTTGTCAACTAAATTATGAAAGGAGTTAAAACACTTCTTTTTTTAGTTAAAAAATATATAATTTAAATAAATAAGTTATCCAAGTATACATAATTATTTCTTAATATAATTATGTTTTTTTATATTTCATTTAAATCTATAATTTAATTATAATATTATTTAAATTTAAAATAAAATTAATAATACATATTTATATTAAAATAACTATATGAAATTAAAATTAGTATAAATATTGAGATTTAGCTTGTTAAAATAAAATCATATAATCCAACCATAAAGAGATGCATCTTTAGTACACATGTGTACAAAAATATATTGTTGGTAGTGTTTTGTTTTTTTAGGTAAATACTAACTTTGGACATGATAAATATTTTTATTTTAATAAAAAATAAAATGAATAACACTTCCTTCACAGAATAGGATCGTTGTTGTTATATTAAGTTTATGAGACAAACTTAAATTTTAATATATATATATATATATATATATATATATTAACTATATAATATTATTAATTTAGATTTTAAATTTGAAAATAAATAAATAAAGAAATGCATAAAATTTTGTCAACTAAATTATTACTAAGAGTTAAAATATCTATTTTCTAATTAAAAATATATATAATTTATTTAATAATAATAATTATATTATTACGATTACAGAGTTAAAATATCTAGATTCTTATCAATTAAATTATTACATGAAGTTAAAATATTTTTTTTAGTTAAAAAATATAGAATTTAAACAAATAACTAAACCGACATAGAGAGAGAAATTATCCAAGTAAACGAGAACACATAGTAACTACTTAACATGATTATGTTTTTACCTATTTCATTTAAATATATAATTTAATTATAATATTATTTGAATTTAAAATAAAATTATTAATACATATTTCTACTTAAATAACTATATAAAATTAAAATTAGTATAAATATTGAAATTTAACTTATTAAAATAAAATGCTTAAATTCTCCTCAACTAAATTATTACAAGAGGGTTAAAACATTTTTTTTAATTAAAAAAATATAATTTGATAATAATAATAATTATTATTATTATATTATTACAGGTTAAAACACTCAGTTCTAAATCATTACAAGAATTAAAACATCTATTCCTTTAATTAAAAAAATGTAGAATTTATGTAATAATAATAAATACTGTAGTTCAGTTTATTTCTCTCCTTCCCTTTTATTTAGTTTTGTATTGAATAATTTTGTTGGTTTTATCATTTTCAGATCTCTCTGTCTCTTCAAAACCCTAATTCTACCAAATTCAGTTTGAGCCTCGAAAAACCTATCTCTCTTCTCTCTGTCCGCATCCTCTCTCTAACCATTTCGCCCTTCAAAGCTGATCTTCCATCGTCGTTATTGTCATCATTGACAACGTCGCCGAAACCTAGGTTTGTTCTTCTTTTTCTTCGTATACTTTTTTTTTTTTCACTTTTCTCTCCTTCAATCTCAAACTACAGCTACGATCTTATGTTGCCTTGTTTGTCGGGGAGCTAGTAGCCGCTTGTCTGGTTTTGAACTTCGTGCAATCACGGAACTGGGTAATTCGGATTCAGCATTATTTTTTCGTCCGTGTGATTTGGGAATTTGTGGTCTGTTTAGATTGTGAAGTGGGGATACAGTGGATCCTCGAGAGGCAATAGCGTGATACTCATGCTGATACTTTTCTTTTGACTTTGATTGCAGTTTTTTAATTTTGAGTTAGCTGTGATTATAGGTTTCTTCATGTTGAGTTCCCAGCTCTTGGCAACATGTTTGGTTTCGGCAGAAAATGGAAAATTTTCGGTGTTTAGACAGAGGTGTTACATATCAGTGTTATAGGGAATTATGGGGTTTGGTTGCTTATGGGAACTTGAATTTTTGTTCAGGTTGGGATGATCGTGTGAAAGTTTGGGAGTTTTTAGGCTTTTGTTTCAGTTAAGACTACAAGCTTTGCTGTTTTTGTGCGTCTCAGTGTATTCTTAGAAAACCATTCTTTTTGTTTACTGTGTTGATTAATGCAGAAATGGAAAACAGGAGAACATGGAATGTTGGTGTTTTGTCTTGACAGTTAATTGTTTAAAACTTTGGACGTGATTGAATGGGTAAACTTTGGGCAAAATGATACTTGACTGTGTGATACTTACCCTCTCAGTTTTGTCTTTTCAATATCTGTGTGAAATACTAATAGCCAGTAATGTGCATTTTTCTGTAATTTGACTGAGGCGTTCTCGATTTTGAAACCTAGCAATGCCTGTGCAGTGAGAGCTCTGCCTTTTTTTTTTGCCCAGATGTGTAATTGTATAAATTTCTGCAGCTGCACTCACATAGATGAAGTTAGGAAGGAACAGTTGGTGAAAGAACTATTGTGTGATTATATTCTGTTCACAAAATACATTGAGTGTACGGACAGGAAATCCTTCCCCTCCCTCTCCTAATTCTTAATTTTTTTTTTTCTAAAACTTGGTTAAAGGGAGAAGTTTGACTATTTTGTGCTGTTTAATTTTATAACATGCCCTTATTGTTTTGTCTTCTTTGCTTTCTCTTTTTGCCTCTGTTCATATGTTTTTGTTTTCCCCTTAGTAGTGCCTAGTGTGTTACTGGAAGTGGCTACTCGTTTGCCAAAGGATCTACACATATGATGTTACTTATAAGTTATATGAAGAGACTTTTAGCTCTGTGGGGTACTGGGAGTTTTTGTTTATCTTTGTTGATGCATGTAATCCTGTATTTATTTGGTAGTCATTTGTAAAGCAATTCACCATAATTTTTTTTTAAATGTTACAGGGCTGTTGTAATGATGTCTCCTGCATCCCGATCCAAGTCTAAAGACAAAAAAGCTAGCAAGGAAGCCCAGAAAGCTGCTGCAAAGCCTACAGGATCTGGTAATGCAGTAGCTGGTGTTCCAGCCAGTGCATATAACCCCTTATTAGGAACATTCCATACACTGGACATTTCGCAGACACCTACCTCACCTATACATGCTAATGGTCGATTTCGGAACATAGATGAAACAGATGAGCATCCTGTCAACTCAGTGGTTGCTGGTGTTGAGTATGATTCTGTTTCTAACAATGGTAGTTGGTCTGGTGAGTCCGAGGAACATAAAGAGAAAAGTTCTAATGCCCCTGTTCGATCAGACTCGGTACCAGGAGCTGATAATGACAAACGAGAAAAAATCCGCCAGAAAAATGAGAAGAAACATCAACGTCAGAAAGAAAGGCGAGCACAGGAATTGCATGAGCGGTGTACTGGTTATCTTATGTCAAGGAAACTGGAGGCACTTTCTCAGCAGCTTGTTGCAATGGGCTTTTCTCATGAAAGAGCAACAATGGCACTGATATTGAATGAAGGTAGGGTTGAGGAATCAGTAGCGTGGCTGTTTGAAGGTGGTGAAGAAGCAGATGGTAACAAGGATACAAACATACGTAGGGGCAATTTGAAAATTGACATATCAGATGAGCTAGCTCAGATCGCAGACATGGTAACCAGGTATGATTGCTCGAAACAGGAGGTTGAAAGAGCAGTTGTTAACTGTGACGGTGATCTTGATAAGGCTGCTGAATCCTTGAGAGAGTTGAAACTTGATCCCCCATCTGCTCCACCAAAGCCAGAGGAAACAGGTGATCCTCCTATCAATAATAATGTTAAGCAGTCAGGAGTTGCAAGTCAGAGCTCAAGGCCACAAACAAAACCTGTTCCTTTACCAAATCAACCCAAAAAAGATGACAAGGAATTTAACTATACAAAGGCTGCAATAACAATTGGAGTCCCTTCAGATTCCAGTAGTAGAAATGTGCAACCTGTAAAGAGAATACAACCCAAGTCTGAATGGGTAAAGCCCCAACGGGCTACTGTACCAGCTGATAAAAAGTGGCCAAGTTCAGGATCTAATTCTTCTGTCTCTTATTCCCTGCAATCACCTCTACAAATGTTAGCCCCACCTGCTAAGTCTGAAGCACGATATGTGCCTGTTGGAGGTGAGTTTAAGAACCTTCAACCTGTAGCATCCAGGGAACCATTAATCATGATGCAGCGGCCCCAAACTAAACAAGTTCCAGCCACAACTATGAGTTCATCGCCTCCTGGAATAGCTGCTAATTGGTATACAACTAATGGTCCAGATGCTGTGAGATCTAATGGTTTTTTATCTCATGCCCCGAGCACTAGAAGCCCCAGTCCAAACTACCTTAGTTCTAACCAAAGGTACCACCAACTTCAGTATCAACCTCAACAACAGTTTGTTGGTGGCAGCAGCAATTCAGTAGATCACCAAGCAACCAATAGCAATTGGAATAGAACAGGTGCAACTCCAACGCTTGCTGCTGCTACTTCTCTAGGACTCTTTTCCGGACTAGGATCAGCTGGTCAATCAGGGGCAACCTCTGCAGTTGACTGGAGCACTGGTGGGTCGGTGCAGTTTGATTATACTAACATAGACTGGTCCTTGGATAGAAGTTTAGCTTCACCAAGGTCAAACGGTTTATGGCTAGGATTTTCGCCATTTTCAAAGAGTAATACTCAGATGTATGAGTCAAATGCTTCAGGAGTCGTTGCTCAATCATCAACGAGACCGGTTCCATCAAATGGGAGTATTGTTGTTCCCTTGCCTGGACTGCAAGATGGTGCAGTAGCTTCTTCTGAGACATCTGCTGCTTCCCGGGACTGGGGTTCTCCATTTGAAGGGAATGATCTTTTTAGTTTACCGAGACAGTTTGTTTCTTCTCCTACTCTGTAAAATGAGGGGAGAAAGTTGAATGAATAAAATGAAAAAAAGACCCAAAAATGTGTGTGATTTGATGTTGCCTCTGATGATTCTACTGTTGATGATTGTTGGTAGTAAGCTTTCAGTGGGTGAACCATCCGAGAATATTTTGCATGCTTTTGCGCTCAAATGCCAATTTCACCTTCTAACCCCCAGACTCGGACTATTCAGTCACAAAAACTAACCAAATAATACTCAAAGCAACCAAATAATGGTTTGTGAGTGAATAATATTTAAAGCAACCAACTAATGGTTAGTTGATGCCTAAATCTAAAATAAACGTATTGGGTGAAACTTACATCAAATTCGTTAAAAAGAGTGGAAGTTATAACCAACTAGGTCTTGACGGGTCTTTTTTTTTTCTTAATTATGAGTTAAGATATATAATAAATAATTATTATATTTTTGAAAAAATATTATATATTAACTGTTATAATTACATTTAATTATAAATATAATATTTAATTTTAGAATTGTATAACATAAGAAAGTTAAATCTTGAATTTTGTGTATATTTTTATAATAATAATCACTTAATCATAAATAAGTAGTATTTTTCTAATATCAATTTCTTAGAATTAATGCATTTTTAAAATTAATGCAGTAGATCATATTGATTTTAGTAGTCGTTTACGTTATTTGATTAAGTGTTATAATTATATTTAATTATAAATGTAATATTTAAATTTAAAATTATAAGAAAGTTAAATTGATTTTTGTGTATAATTTTACAACAACAATAATTTAACTATAAATAAATAGTATTTTAATATTGATTTTTTAAAATTAATGTAATAAATGTAGTGGATTGTATATTTTCAATTGATCTTAGTAATTATTTATAATATTTTCTTGATTTAGTTGTGATTGATGTAAAAAATTAATTGATGAAAATGGTAGAGGTCGAAGTGTTAAGATATGAGTTTTTTATAATATTTTTAATTAGTTATTATCGTGTGGTTAGATTTTTTTTTCTTTTTAATTTGTATTAAAAATATTAATGTAATCATTATTCTATTTAAATAAATAGTTTAATTATATAATTATATTTAATTATTATAATTATGTATAATTATAAATTTAATGTTTTAAAAAATTGATAATATAAAAAAATAATTGTAATTATTTTATTAATAAAAAATATTTATTAATATTGATCATATTAATACTAATAATAATAATATATTATTAATTATGTGAAACAATATTTTTATATGATTAAAATTTATAATTAAACTTTTGAGTTATATAATATATGAAAATTGAAATGTGTATACACAAATAGTAGTTCAAATAAAATGTAAGTATATTGTGCATTATGAATCCCATCAAATACAAAACGAAGTTAATGTTAAAATTTGTTAACAAAAACATGGATGTAAAACTTAAATCAATATTTAAAATGAATTGATAGTATGGAATCATAAAAATATGAAGTTAAACATAAATTATTTTAATCAATATATATATATATATATATATATATATATATTTATATATATATATATATATATATATATATATATATATATAAATTATTTTATATATATATA
>Ga0214545_1008659_pt1 | contig 16054 bp, 14 predicted proteins | sample CNSS4metaG_FD_160064 | JGI IMG/M metagenome (GOLD analysis project Ga0214545, IMG submission 160064) | Root nodule microbial communities from cowpea collected in UCLA plant growth center, Los Angeles, California, USA - CNSS4 | ecosystem: Host-associated > Plants > Roots > Nodule | place: USA... | reverse complement strand
TTACCTCTTGATGCTCCCTTCTCTCGCGTTGGTCCTTTCTCCTTTGACTGTGGCTTTTGTTTTATTCCCAGAACTTCTATAATCTCTTCTCACTCTTTTTTGTTATGTCCCTTCCTATTTTTTTTCTCCTTTTTTCTCGCTGCCCTGCTATCTGTTTCTTTACATGAATTGTATTTTGAAATTGTGTATCCTCTCCTACGAGTGTTCTCTTTCGAATGTGCTGAGAGCTTATCCTTTTTGTTCACGGTCCAGAGACGTAAGGTGGGAAGTGGCGGTTGCTTTCTTCCCTTGCTCTATATCTGGTAGAGCCACTTTTTCCCCTTCAATCAATCCATGCCCCTCCTGTCAGTCACCATGGCATCCCTTATTGATATCAAATAAGGAAAGAGCTAGACAATTGAGGCAACAGAAAATTAAATGTTCCACACCTTTTTTTCTCTTTACTATTTTTTCAAATCTGTTTTTTTTTTCTTTTTACCCCTTTTTTTTTAATTCATTTTTCTTTATCTTTTCTATTTTTTTAAATAAAGAATAGTAAAAATAAAATAAATAATATATATATATATATATAATAATAAAAATAATAAAATAAATAAAAGTGAAGGGAATTGAAAACAAAATAAAAATAGAAAAAATAAAAATAAAATAAGATAAAAGGACAAAATAAAACACAATAAAATCAAAGTAAGATAAGATGGAAAATAAATAAATAAATAAAATAAAAATAATAACAAAAGAGTAATAATAATAAATAAAAAATAAAAAACAATAATAATAACAATAATAATAATAATAATAATAAATAAAATAAATATACAATCTGGATAGAAAAAAATGAAGTTGAAAACAGAGCATATAACAACAAAGAGAAAAATAGTTTCAACATCCTCACCATGGAAAACTACGAAAGAAAAGGAAAAGAGAAAGGAAAAATAACAGAAGAATTTCAACAACGTTTGAAGAAGTTGGAACAAGAGTGGGAAGCCTATAAGGAATCCAAGCCAAAAGCATCACACACAAACATTCCCTCCATTCAAACCTAACCATTCACAAGTCCCGCAAATATTCTCCCAAGGAACTCATGTTTAACCTTCAACAAGAGTCACCGTCACCTCTTGAGCCATTGAAGAACGTGACCAGAATCAAAGATGTGTCGGTCAGAGAGATCCTCCAAGAACGTAGGGAGGCTATTGAAAGAGGAAAGTTGAAGGGTCGACAACTTTTTCAGTCAACAACTTCCAAAGGTGAGAGTAGTGATCGTGAGGAGAGATCAATGTCTTTTCGTAACTTCGATGATGAATCTAATGGAAGTGAAGGGGTACATGGTTATTGTACCCGCGATGAACTTTGTTCTTTGTCTTCCTCTTCGTCATCTTGTCTTGCCGGTGATGACGACAATGATAACCAAGTCATGGATAAATTGATCCATTGTATGGCAACGGTAAAAGACAGTGTTAGTGCTACGTATCGCAATAGAAGAACGAGGTATGTTGTTTTACTAGGTGAGGTTACTGTTATCTTGCTCATGATTGTCATGTGCATGTGTTTGGCAAAGAATTTGGGTGGAAATGATTGCAATATGATCTTGGTTCCAACATGAGATGATTTCCATGTGCATGTGTATGATTTATAAATTGTTTAAGGATTATGATATAGTATTTTAGTGTGTAGACAGTCAAAATTATGTCTATGCATCTGCACAAATTTTTGTTTATAGAAGTTAATGATTTTTCTAGATAGGTGCATCTTTTTTTGATGATTATTTATTGAATCCATAACAGAACGTACTACATTGTGCCATGTCTTAAGAAGACTTGCCATTAACTTCCAATAATAATTCCTTCATGTTCTATTCTAATATGGGAGGTGCATTACTAAGTAGATTGCCTATGAGTAGGTTGCCTAAGATCTGGTCAAAGGTTTCCACTAACTTATCCACAGGGTGTGTATGTGAAGCGATTTTATTAGTCGGTTGTTTTTCTATTTTTAATAAATGTGAGTCTATAGGATTCCTATTTTGTAGGCATTAGCTTAGTCACGTATGCTAGTCTAATGCTAGTTTGTTATCTTTTTGTACTTGCTATAAAGTAGCTTTTTGAAGCAATATACACACAGTTTTTGCACCAATTCTTTAATATACACTTTCAAACTGGTATCAGAGCTCTACAGGGCCTGATACAAAAGCTGCAGCTTACTTGTGAGAAGCAAAGTCTCAAAATGCAAAGCGAGAAGTTATCGACCAAAATACCTTACTTTGATGGTCAACACTATGACCATTGGAGTGAATTAATGGAGAATCTTCATTGTGCCAAGGGTCTTTGGAATGTGGTCAAAACTGGTGTCGAGGAGCCACAAGAGGGCACGACTCTAACTATTGAGCAAACAACAAAGTTGGAGAAATCTAGACTGAAGGATCATAAGGTAAAGCATTACCTCTTCCAAGCCATTGATCGAACAGCCTTCGAGCAAATTCTTGATAGGAGTACCGATCAACGAACACTACAAGAAAAACCATTATTATCGACGATCAAAATCCGTCGGTAATGGCCAAAATCTGTCGCTAAATCAACATTACCGACGGATCATCGACGGTTAAAAATTTGTCAGTAAAATGCTTGTCTGTAAAATTTTACCGACGGAAATCATGTTTTGTCGGTAATTATCGAAGGAAAAATCTGTCGGTAAATCTGTCGGTAATTATCGATGGAAAAATCTGTCGTTAATTACCGACCGAAATATCCGTCGGTAAATTTTTTACACTATTCATCTTCTTCCTCCTCCCTCTTTCAATTTTTTTTTCGTGGTTGTTGTCCCCGTCGCCGTCGTCGTCACCGTCGCTGCCGCCGCCGTCGTCTTCTTCTTTCTCTTTCTTCTTCTTCTTCTCCTTCTTCTCCTTCATCTTTTCCTTCTTCCTCTTCTTCTTCTCCTTCTTCCTCTCTTCTTCTTCTTCTCCTTCTTCTTCTCTTTCTCCTTCTTTTTCTTCTTCTTCTCCTTCTTCTTCTTCTCTTCTTCTTCTTCTTCTTCTCTTTCTTTTTCTTCTTTTCTTCTTCTCCTCGTCTTCTTATAAGGTGAGATTTGGGCGGGAAAATTTCCGCTTCTTTTACCGACGGATAAATCCGTCGATAATTCAAATTTGGGCGGAAAATTTCCCGCTTCTTTTATCGACGGAAAAATTCGTCGGTAATTTTGTCGGTAAAAAAAAATTGAATTATCGACGGATTTTACCGACAGATTTTTCTGTCGGTAAATGAAATTTTTTTTACCGACGGAAATCCGTCGGTATTAAAATTTGAGAATCCATCGGTAAAATCCGTCGATAATTCAAATTTACCGACAAAAGTATATCCGTCGGTAAAATTCCGTCGGTAATTTCAATTTTTTTTGTAGTGGAACAAATTAGCAAGAAGACAACATGGTTTCTAGATTCTGGTTGCTCTAATCACATTTGTGGTGATAAAAAGGCTTTCGTTGACTTGACGTATGAGGCTAAGCATTTTGTGAAATATGGAAATGATTCACATATGGTTTGGTTGGCATAGGAAGTATCAAATTAGTTTTCAATGGCACCACTTTTCTAATATGGGATGTATATTATGTACCAGAGCTTCAAAAAAACTTATTAAGCATTGGTCAGCTTCAGGAAAGGGGTCTCTCCATCCTTATACAGAAGGGAAAGTGCAACATCTATCACCTATCCAAAGGTTTGATTACCCACACAAATATGAGCAAAAATCGTATGTTCATTCTTCTTGATGAAAGTTGCGACACTTCTCCTCCCACTAACGAGTGTTTACATACTTCCTCCACTGACCTTACTTATCTCTGGCATAAAAGGCTCGGTCACCTACACTACAAAGGTCTAAAGACTCTACAAACCTTAAACATGGTACATGATCTTCCAACACTTGATTCCTCGGATGTTGCATGTCTTGATTGCATCATTGGCAAACAGCATCGCAATCCAACTCCTAAGACAAGCAAGTAGCGTGCACACACTATCTTGGAGCTTATACATGCAGACATATGTGGACCTATAGAACCTGTTTCCCACAGTGGAAAACGGTATTTCTTAAGCCTCATTGATGATTATAGTCGTAAAGGGTGGGTGTATATGCTTTCTAAAAAATTTGAAGCTTTGGAGTGTTTCAAGTTATACAAAAGCCTAGTGGAAAAGGAAGTTGGAACGTCCATCAAATGTCTTTGAACCGATAGAGGAGGTGAGTTTAATTCTCTTGCATTCAAATCTTTTTGTGATGAAAATGGTATTAAGCGACAACTTACCACTGCCTACACGCCACATCAAAACGGAGTCGCTAAATGTAAGAACAGGACTGTTATGAACCTGGTGAGATGTATGCTCTCCGCAAAAGGAATTCCAAAAAAATTTTGGCCAGAAGCAGTAAATTGGGCATTTTATCTTCTAAACCGTTGTCCGACAAATGCCATGAAGAATATCACACCACAAGAAGCTTGGAGTGGAATCAGACCTTCAATCAAACACCTTCGCGTTTGGGGATGCTTAGCTCATGTACATATACTAGATGCCACACGAGGTAAACTTGATGATAAAAGTTTTCCTTGCATTTTACTAGGTGTTAGCAGTGAATTGAAAGGTTATCGCTTATTTGATCCTAAAACCAAGAGAATTGTGATTAGCAAAGATGTCTTGTTTGAAGAAGAAAAGAGTTGGAATTGGAGTACAAATTACAAAGAGTAGATAGAAACTGAATTGATGTGGGGTGATGATGAACTCTATAATGATAATAATGAGTAGCAATATAGTGACAAAAATGCTGAAGATGCACAAGAGGAAGACATGAAGCTCAAAAGTGGTGATGAAACAAATGAAAATCAAAGGAGAGAAAGAAGACAACCAACTTGGATGAGAGATTTTGTTAGTGGTGCAGGTTTAAGTGAAGAAGAAGAAAAAGTAGAAGGAATAGAGGGAGCAGCCTACATGGTCCAAAATGTCATGAGTGATGACCCGACTCTATTTGAAAAAGTTGTCCAACATGCCAAATGGAGGAAAGCGATGGATAATGAAATCCAATCGATTTAGAAGAATCAAACTTGGAAACTAATGAATCTACCTGATGGAGCCAAGACAATTGGAGTCAAGTAGATTTTCAAGACAAAATTGAATGAGCTGGGAGAAGTTGATAAGTACAAAGCAAGGTTAGTAGCTAAGGGTTACGCACAACAATATGGAATTGATTTCTCTGAAGTATTTGCTCTTGTTGCACGCATGGACACAATACGTCTACTTGTAGCTCTTGTAGCATGCAGAGGGTGGGATATCTTTCAACTTGATGTTAAATCTGCTTTCTTGCATGGGGAATTAAATGAAGATGTTTATGTGGAACAACCAAAGGGCTATGAAAAAAAGGGGGAGGAGCACAAGGTCTACAAACTACATAAGGCTTTGTATGGTTTAAAATAAACACCTAGAGCTTGGTTTAGCCGTATAGAAGCACACTTCATGAATGATGGCTTTCAAAAATGTCCAAGTGAACAAACATTATTCATCAAAAAGGGTGCTAACCAGACCATACTAATTGTCAGTATCTATGTTGATGACTTGATTTATACAGGTAATGATGTGGGCATGATGACAAATTTCAAGAAGTGTATGATGCGGGCCTTTGATATGACTGATTTAGGGAAGATGAGGTTCTTTCTTGGCATAAAGGTCTTACAAAAACCCGAAGGCATATTTTTGTGTCAACAGAAATATGCCAATGATGTTATGAAAAGGTTTGCAATGTTTGAGAGCAAACCTATGAAGAGTCCAATTGTTCCAGGTAATAAAGTTAATAAAGATACTAACGGTGTAATGGTGGATGACACTCATTTCAAACAGATTGTAGGAAGCTTAATGTATCTGAATACTACTCGACCAAATATTATGTTCAGTGTGAGTTTAATTAGCAGGTACATGTCCAAACCAACTGAGCTACACCTACAAGTGGCCAAACGAATTCTACGGTATCTCAAAGGAACTGCAAGTTATGGAATTTTGTACAGAAAAGGAAGGGAAGAAAATCTGCTTGCGTTTACGGACTCTGACTATGCAGGAGATGAGGATGACTCTAAAAGTACATCTGGCTATGTATTTTTATTCAATTAAGGAGCAATGTCATGGATGTCCAAGAAACAACCAATTGTTACTCTTTCAAGTATCGAAGCAGAGTTTGTAGTTGCTGCTGCTAGTGCCTGTCAAGCAATATGGTTGAGAAGAATTATGAGATTTTTAACTCTCTCTCAAAAGAGCACTCTGATTATGTGTGATAACAGTTCAACTATTAAACTTTCAAAAAATCCGGTCATGCATGGTAGAAGCAAACATATCAGAGTGCGGTTTCATTTTTTGAGGGACCTTGTGAAAGATAGAGAAATTGAGTTGGAGTATTGTGGAACTCAGGAGTAAGTTGCAGATGTAATGACTAAATCTTTGAAATTGGAGGCTTTTCAAAAACCCAGAAACAAGATGGGAATGGTTGATCTCAGTGAAATAAACTAATTGCACCTGCAGTTGGTTTAAGGGAGGGAATGAAGCGGTTTTATTAGTGGGTTGTTTTTTTGTTTTTAATAAATGCGAGTCTATAGGATTCCTATTTTGTAGGCATTAGCTTAGTCACGTATGCTAGTCTGATGTTAGTATGTTATCTTTTTTTACTTGCTATAAAGTAGCCTTTTTTGAAGCAATATACACACAGTTTTTGCATCTATACTTTAATATACACTTTTAGTATGTGTCCTTTCGTTGTGACCATGATCTGTTCATCGTCGTTCGAATGGCGTAGGATTTGTTTCTTAACATTGCACTCTCGATGAGCACACCTATAGTAACTTCTGAAACGAACAATAAATGTACTTAAGTATGCATAATCAAGACGAATTAGAAATATAAAAATCAAAATGCTAACCTTAGTTTATTGTATGGTTAGAATATTAGTATGTAGAATTAGAGATGTATAAATGGGTTTAACTCTTAATTAAATGTTACTTATCAAAGATTCAATTAAGGTTAGGTTCAAAAAATGTTCAATTTTTTAATTGTGAACTAAATTGAATCTAATTCTCTTGTCTCACAAATTAAACGGATTTGAAACTAATAGACTCCAACTTATAATCTAATCATGTAGATAGACCATAAATTCTTGAAAGGACTAAAATATTTCATTAATAATATTTAAATAAATTGGATACTTTTATAATAATATTTAATAAAATAAATAAAAATTATATCAGTATAAAAAATATAATTGACTCAATTTTAAATATAAAAAAGTAAAACATTTAAATGATCCAATCCACTAACTTACAAATAAGTTAGGATAAATTACAAATTTTTTAACTCAAAGAAAAATAAATGAGGTTGAATAGACAATTTGTAATACAACTCTAATAAACCAACCTATAATATTATACTCCTCATTTTTAACACAACTAATAAACCAACCCATAATATTATACTCCCAGAATACATTAAAATGTTTATCATTCAGTACATACAAGGAAGAACACCAATATATAATTAAAAAATACACAAATCGGCCTGGAGATAACTTGTATAGAAAATGCAATATTCCACATTTTTATTACTCCTATTAAGTATATTCAACTTCTAAATTAAAAACAGCATCCTAAATTATTGCCTGTGAGATTTTTTCTTTTATATTTTTTAAATCCTATAAAGTTTCTTTTATATATAAAGTTTTATATATAATTTTGTTTTTTTATAATGTATATATTGAAAAGTGAATAAAATTAAAAGTCATTAAAATTTAAATTTAACAAAAATAAATGCGAAAAAAAGAAATATATATATATATATATATATATATATTGACATTTTTAGAAGTCTAAAATTTTATTTAAATGATTTTTGAATGTATTTTTTATTGGAAACTGACATCTAAAAATAATTTTAAAGGTGTGATTTATGTAATTTTATTTGAATGGTCAAAGAATATTTTTAGAATTTAAAAAATTTTAGAGGTGGGGAAGAAATCTTTAAAGATGCAAGATGAAAGCCCCTTAATGTTGTTACTCAAGCCACTAAATATGTGCAAACACACCGACCTCAAATTGGGCTTTTACTTTTGCACCTCCACAATTTTTTCATACATCCCTCAAATATTTAAAACAGCAATTCTGCCCTTTTGAAAAGTGAAATTGGGATTACATATCCCAGAAACTTTCTGGAACAAGGCTTTTGGAATTGAGAACAAGATTTTTAGAACAAAATTTCGAAAACAGAATTTCCTGAATGAAATTTTCAGAAAAATGATTTTTGAAACAGAATTTCCAAATGTATTTCAGAATATGTTTTTTGAATGAGTTTTTCAGTGAGTTTTTTCCACATTTTCTCTCTTCTTCTTTCCTTGCAGCGTTCTCTTACTCTTTTTCTTTCTCTTCTGCAGCAGTGATGATGGTGACTATGATGGCAGGAATAGCAGCAACAGAGGTAATGCAGTGTAATGGTGAAGGATATTTGAGTCTTTTTCTCTTCTTGATGAAGGGTTCAGACAGCAATAGTCCTCCAGTTGTAAATTTTAAGACCCCACATTTGTACCATCGTTTTACTCTTTATGCTTTATTACGATCATATTAAAATTAAAATTAAAATTTAGTGTTATTTTTAAATACTAATAATGTGTTTGGGTAAGAATATTTACTTTTTATGCAGAAAGGATTGTGACGGTAGCACACACAAAAATGAAAAAAAAAATTGATAAATTTTTTTGTTATAAAACTTTAGATGTTATATATTGATAATTTTTTGTAATAGTTAATTAATTAGGGTAAATATTGAATTTACTAAAATAAGAATTAAAATATTTGTTTTCAATATATTAAGAAAGAAAATACACAATAGCATTAATTTGGTTTGAAATTTGTTAACGTGTTGGTCTTTAATAATTATAAAAAGAAAAAAATTAATATATAACAAATTTTAATATATATTAATATTATTATTTTTTATTTAATAAATCCATGAGATAATTATTAAATATTAAAGATCAAACAGAAGTTCAATTACTTTAAACAGTAACCAAAGTCAAACAAAATGAACATAGTTAAAGTTTTTCTACCAATAATATAATTTGTTGTCTTACTATATTAAAAATAAATTAATATGTACTAAATCAATTAATTATCCATCATAATATATTTTATTATTATTCACGTTTACATTTGAAAACTTTTATAATATTATATTATTAATATTTTATTAAAACATTATGATATTATATTCAAAATGAAAGTATTAATTTTTCCTAATATTCAAATAAGTAAAATAAATTAAATAAATAATAAAAAAATATTTATTAAGATTTTATAATATTTTTTTATCTTTAATTTAAAATTTATTTTAATCCTAATTTGATCGTCTCAACGACAACATTATCACCTGCATATCAATTTACACCGTAATCTCAAACAATATCATTATATAAAGGAGAGTGCTAATCACTATCCTAAGAACACTGATTAAGGAATAACTAATGCAAATTGGTTCCATCAATTTTTTCATTAAAAATTGAAATAATTAAGTACATTAGTTAAAATAATATAAATGCATATAATATATTTTATAAAGATAAAAGTATCATTTTAAATTCTTAGATAATAATTTTATGATATAAAACAAGGACTTTGAAATTTTTAAGATCTCTACTTCAATTATTTTTTTGTAATTTTTTTAGATGTTTAACATTATTTTTTTGTTAATTTAAACTTTTTTATGTTTAATTATATTTAACTTTTAACAACACTAAAATATAGTTATTTTATTATTTAATTATATTTTTATTTTTATTGGTCAACATTAAATAAAATATTAAACACATATATAATTTTTATGAATATTTTTATTTTTTAAATAAAATAAAATTGTATTAATAATTATTAGATTATATTTTATTTAATATCACTGATTGTGTATTTTTGTAAAATTTAATATATATTAATTATTAAAGACACTTGTTAACATAATCTTTGCACAAAATAACGTCATTGAACACATGTTACCTGTGTATCATTAAATAATGCATTAATAACATTAAATAACATCATTAATAACATTAAATAAAGAATTAAGGACATTAAATGTTAGACTAGATACTTTCTAACTTTCTTTTTTTATCTATCTTTTTAAGTGCATCGTCCGTATATACAGTTCACATGAGTTAAAAATAATTTGTAGATTGCGTCACATCAACGTTAAGAAAGTTAATCTTAATTTTCTTCCATAAAATAAATCGTAAGAAACTCAATTCACAGATTTATATATTTTATAATATATAATCTATAACAATATATAAATATATATAAAAAAATTATCTTTTTTCTTTATTTTTTAAATATATAAAAAGAATTTCTTCTTTTTATGTTCAATTTTATTTTTAATTATTATTTTAGAAATTAATTATTTTATAATTAATTTATATTTTGACATTTTTTAAATCTCTTTTATGTTAGACTGTTATTTTAAAAAACTTTTTTTAATAATTATTTTATTTAACCACTATTTTTAAAATTTATTATATATATTTTAAAAATAAATATTATTGATCTTAACTCAAATTTTTATAAAAATTAAAAAAATGCGAATACACAAACATAATAGCATCTGTATTTTTACTAGTATACTTTAAAGAGAACAACAGTATCTTCTATTTCTAAGATATGTTGTTTGAAAAAGTAATTAAAATGGTTTTAAGTATTATTATTATTATTATTATAAATTTTAATAATATTATTCTAATTATTAGTAATATTATTATGATAAATTTCATTAAAAGTAATATTACAATTATTATTATTAGATATTATATTATTATAACAATAATTATTATATATATTATTAATGGTAATATTATTAATATTACTGTTATTATATTAGTATTATTAATATTATATATTACTATTATTTAATATATATTATAATTATTATATCATTACCGTTATTATTAAATTCTATTAGGAATATTATTATTGTAGGTATTATTTGTAATATTAATGTATAATATATTAACTAGAAAAAATATTATTAAAAATTTTAACATTATTAGTAGTAGTAAAATTATTGATATTATTATTATTAGTATTATTAACAATATTAATATATAATATATTATTATTATTATTTTATATGATTGTTGTTATTATTAAATTAATACATATAGCGGTAAAAATAGTTATATAGTATTATTTGTAATATTAATATATAATATATTAATCTTTTTATATATCAAAATATGGGAAAAAATAACTTGAAAAAATATTATTATTTTATTAACTATAATATAGAAAATCAATACTTAAACTAATAATGAAATTATTAATATTGCTACTATTCTTAATATTATTATTATTATTATTATTATTATTATTATTATTATTACATATTGCTTTTATATATTATATATTATTATGATTATTATTATTATTGTTGTTATTATTAAATTTATTAATATTGTTAATAGTAATAACATTCCAAATATTATTAGTAATATTAATATATAATATATTATTATTATTATTATTATTATTATTAGTATGGGAAAGAAAAAATTTAAAAAAATATTATTATTATTAGTTATAATAAGCGAGAATTATTATTATATCATTATTTTTTTTATTATAATTATAATATTAATAATTATTATTAATATAATTATAGTTATTACTCTTACTCTTATGCTTACTAATATTATTACTCATATTATTAATATTTTTAATAATATATTATGTTAGTAATTATTATTATTATTATATTATTATAATGGTATTACTATTGTTAGTATTATTATTGTAGTATTTACATATACATTTTACATATACATTTTACTTTTATTTACTACAAAATTATATTTTAATTACTTTCATTTTAATTTGCTTTATTGTTGATTTATCTCTACATCTTAATAATTAGTTGAATTAAAAAAAGTAAATACTACAATTAGTAAAATAATAATTAAAAAATTAATTTTTTATTATGAATAATCCTTTAAATTTAAAAATTAATAATTAGTATTAGTATTGATATTAATATAATAATAATAATATAATTATTATTGTTATATATTAATTTTATTATTATGAAAATTATTAGAAGTATTAGTTGTAATAATATTAATATTATTATTATTTTTGTTATTACTATTATTATTATTATTATTATTATTAATAACATTATTATTATTATTATGATTATTTATTCGTAGTAGTACTATTCTTATCATAAATAATATAATGTTATTACTATTATTTCAATTTGCTAAAAAATTATATTTTAATTATTTTCATTTTTATATTTGAATTGCGGTATTTAGATACACATCTTACTTTTATATACTATAGGATTATATTTTAATTACTTATATTTTTATTTGCTTTGTTGTTAATTTATCATTACATTTGAGTAATTAGTTGAAATAAAAAAGTAGTTACTAAAATTAGAAAAATAATAAAACTAAAATGTATTTTTTTATTATAAATAATCATTTAAATTTTAAAAACAATAATTAATATTAGTATTGATATTGATATTAATATTATTAATATTATTATTATTATTATTATTATATTTTGTATTTTTATTTTAAATAATATCAATATTATTATATTAATATCAATCTTATTGTTATTATTATTTTAATTGTAGTATTTAGATACATATTACGTACTACGAGATTATATTTTAATTACTTGCATTTTTATTTGTTTTGTTGTTGATTTATCTTTACATCGAGTAATTACTTAAATTCAAAAAAAGTAGTTACTAAAATTAGTAAAATAATAAAACTAAAAATTAATTTTTTATTATAAATAATCATTTAAATTTTAAAAAATAATAATTAAGATGATATAATTGTAAAAACAAAATAAGACATCATGTATCTTTTTATATATGAAGTCGTTGTATTAATATTATTATAATTATTTTTATCATTACAGTGTATTATTATTATTATTATAGTTAGACACACATCTTATTTTTATTTACTACAAGATTATATTCCAATTACTTACAATCTTTATTTGTTTTGTTGTTGATTTATCATTACATTTGAGTAATTAATTCAAAAAGATAGTTACGTAATATTACTTTTTGGCACCGGTTTTGGGCGAACCGAGGCCTATAGTACTCTTTGGCTTCGGGTGTTTGGTGAACTGAGGCATAAAACTTGGTTGAAATTGTAAAAATGTCACCGCGCCATTACATGCTTCAGTTCCTGGATAACCGAGGCATATAAGACGAGGTAAAAAGGAATTTCTGCACTAATGTAATAAACAAGTGTTAATATTATATTTATAAAACTAAATGTCAAGTTAACGAAATTAATTAATATTAACTATTATTTTTATTGAAGAATGTTTTTTACATATAAAAATACGTAATATTTAATAAAATAGTGTTAATATTATATTTATAAAACTGAATGTCACGTTAAAGAAATTAACTAATATTTTTATTGAAGACTGTTTTTTATATATAAATATGGAAGAACCAATTACTATTGTGTTGATATCTCAAAAGCATCCTAAAATTTGAAGGAAAAATCAGTGAGTTTTGATGGCAGAAAAAATGTCAAACAAGTTGGCTATCATCATGGTGTTCACAATCTTGGTCGTCTTAGCCATGGAACCTCATCATGTGGAATGCAAATTTATCACGCCAATGAACCCCTGTAAACCTTTTCGGTGCTTTACCCTCTGTCATGAAGTTAAGCAGGAATACTACAACGGTTTTTATTGTATGGAGAACTCAGAGGGTTCATTTTGCGTTTGTAATTGAATTAAAATCATTATCTAATATTTTGCTTTATTATAAAGCGTCAAACCATACTAGTTATTTCGAGGTTATATGAATAAAACATGGTTTAATTATATTTTAATTTTATTATTTATTTTGATTTTGATTTATTCTCATTATTCATAAAAAATGTTAAATAAAAATGTTAAGTTGTTTACTTTTTCTTCTATTCAGTATAATAATACCATATTTTCATATTTTTCTTTTTAATATTATAGGAAAAAAAGTTAGTCTTAGTACAAAGTTTTTTAATTTTGTTTAAATTTTATTAATGACTAAAGTAATTAAATACATATTTAGTGTTGAATAATTGTTTTGACTTTATAATTTGTTTTTATAAAATCCACGTTGGGAGGAAATGTCATTTTGTTTGAAACTACCCTAGGTCATTCTTCATTCTTCCCTCCTCAGTGGTTTTTCTTTCTTCTTTCTAGAACACCCTCACCGTTTGTTCTGCCATTGGTGCCACCACTTTGTGTTTGTGAAGGCAGATTACGCAAGGGTTTGATTAACGTTGCCTTTCTCCGTTGTCGTTGAAAACGCGAACACTTACGAATTGGGGAAAAACCTGAGGTTTGGCACCGTGGCAAAAGGTGGAATTGGTTGTTGTGCCCAGGTCATCGTTCCAGCGTTGAAGAAGTTGTGAGTTTTTATCGCATTTTCGAACAACCACTTCGGTAAGAAAAAACTACACATTATTTGCGAATGTCATCACGAAACTTGACCGCACCTCTGCACGTTGTGTATCCCACATTGGCATCTTTATTATTTATTTGATTGTTGGTGCATTTGTTATTTTTGAGTTTTTTGTTTGGGGTTTAAGGTTTTGTGCTAACCCCTATTTTGGTGTGTAAGAGTGTGGTGGATGTATGTCATTGTTTGGTGGTTCTTATGACAACCCTAGTTGATGACATGTACTATTGAAATTCATAATTTTAGAAAATGAACCACTTAACTTCACATTGATTAATCATCCACATTTTGATCATGGTCTGGGCTATAACATTCCTGGTTGTTTTTCAGCCCGAACTTGTAAGAACCCTTTTTCTTTTTCCAGCCCTAAAGGTTAGTGGGCTGCCTCTTAATGGGCCCAAGGGTTGGCCCAGTGCATATAAGTTCTAGGTCTGCCCTAAACCTAGGGTACCCTACATTTTCAGGACCTTTGCCCTTACCTTGAGCCGCAGCCGCCACACCTTCTGCTAGGGTTCGTTCTTCGTCTCGAACCAGTCCATCCCGAGAGCTCGACTAGTGATTCCCGCTCCACGTAAGTAACTCTAACCTACTGTACTTACCTTATGAGGTTTTACATTCGTTTCCACCGATTAAAATCCGAAAATCATTGTGTTCACCGCTGTTCCGCCAGTTCTTAGGTCCATCGCTCGAGCTACTGTGCTCCAAGGTTCCGCGTCGAAGTTTCGTTAGCTCTTTTCCAGGTACGGGAAGTTAGGGTTATGGTTTCGAGTCTCTTTTTGAATGGTTTGTGCGTTATTTGTTGAATGTATGGTGGGATCTGTCGTTTGGGTGTGTGAGAGTACCTTGCATGTGATGTTTGGCCGGAAATCATGGCCGTACAGTGAAGAACAGTGGCGAGACCTGTTAATCTCGCCCAAGCGAGTCCATCTCGCCTAGGCGAGATGAAACAGGGAGCTCGCCTAAGTTTTTTGCGCGAAACGTCGCCCGGGCGGCTCGCTCAATTTTTGAGCGAGCAGGCAACTCGCCCAAGCGAGAGGGATCTCGCTTAAGCGAGATCCCGTGTTGCCCATGCCCTTGTTTTTGGCGCTCTCGCTTAGGCGAGGGGGGAGGCTCGCCTGAGCGAGCACGTCTCGCCTGAGCGAGACCCCGCAGCCTGAGCGAGATGCTGGGCGAGACCGTGCTGTGTTTTGGTTGTTTAATGTTTCCCGAATGAACCATGTTGGCTGAGTATGATTATGTGATGATGGACATGTATATAATGGAGTATGAAATATATATTTGGCATGATTCATGAATTGTGGATGAATGGATTGGTATGAGACTTGGCATGAGAAATAAATGAATGGGTAGTTTGAAATTAAAGGAACATGGGGTTGTCATGAGATGAGACCCTAGACTCATGGGACGGTGATGATCAGAGGTATGGATTCAAAATGTGAGGCGTATGAGGAATAGATCTCATGGATGAGTATGAGGTTGTAAATATGTTTTCGATATTCTCCTAATGTTGTTTTATGAATGTTGGTCCGTGTC
>Ga0214545_1008657_pt1 | contig 16057 bp, 6 predicted proteins | sample CNSS4metaG_FD_160064 | JGI IMG/M metagenome (GOLD analysis project Ga0214545, IMG submission 160064) | Root nodule microbial communities from cowpea collected in UCLA plant growth center, Los Angeles, California, USA - CNSS4 | ecosystem: Host-associated > Plants > Roots > Nodule | place: USA... | reverse complement strand
TTTTGTTTTTTTTTTTTTGATTTTTTTTTAAATTTTTTAATTTTTTTTTAAATTATTCATGCCACGTGTCACATTAATATTGTGCCACGTGTCAAGTCAGTAAAGTGACACGTGTCAAGTCATTGTTTGAATATCAATTTGGTCCATATATTTGTTATTTTAATTATATTTCAGTCCATTTTTTTTTTAATTTTCAATTTCATCATTTCCAAATTGAGATCAAATTTAAATTTTATATAAATTTTATAATGATATTTTTATTAAACATTTTAATAATATTAAGTTTATTTTATATTTTGTTTTAAAATTTTAAAATATTTATTTTAACTTGTTACAGAATTATTTTAAATAATTTATATACAAATATTAGAGTTGGTTTAAAATTAACAATTTTATAAATTTAAATATAAAATTTTAAAACAATTTTGTAAAAAGTTAAAATAAATATATTTAAAAAATTTAAAAAAATGGACTGAAATGTAATAAAAATAACAAATATATGGACCAAATTGAGATTCAGACAATGATTTGACACGTGTCACCTTACTGACTTGACACGTGGCATGAATAATTTAAAAAAAAATTCAAAAAAATGTGAAGCTGACACGTGGCACATTTTTAACACTGTTAACTCTATACTAACGGAATGGGCCTAATTGTTACACATTTTCAAAAATATGGACCTAATTGAGACTAAAAAAAATCTTAGAACCTATTTGAGATTTTTCAACAAAAACATGGACCAAATGAGTATTTTAACCTAAATAAAGCAATAAAGTTAAGTGATGAAGACAAGTAAATTGTGCGGTTGAAAGAAATAATATAAAATATGTTTTTCCATATTTTATTTATAAATTAAACTATATATATATATTATGAAAGTAATATAGAAATCTTTCTAATAAAAAATAGGGATACATAATTTAATTTATTAATAAAATATGATTTTTAAAAATAATTTAAAGACAAAAATATAACTTATGTATTAATTAAATAATAAAAATTGCACATGTCATTCTCAACTATTTATTAATCTTTAAAAATATCCCACCTTCTTACAAACCGGTATGTTTCTTTCTTTGTACATAGGCATCTTCATCAACCAACAAATACATATTTTTTTCTGAACTTTTCCCAAAGTAATTTTTTTAGTATTATAAATCCAAGGTAAGAAAAAATGAAACCACAAAACAATTTGAAACCTACTTTAATTTATATAAGGATTTGACTAATACAATTTGAGATCAAATGCAAACTATAGCACAGTAAAAAAATAATTACAATGGTTTCTTTTATGAATTGTTACTTGTCAATAATTGATAAATTTTATTAACATGATAAATAAATAGACTACTACTAACATGTTTAAATAATCACAACGAGACAATAAAAAAGGAGCGAAAAATTTATATCAGCATTTACCTCTTTTATTTTTTTAGGTGTGGCTAATTAATCAAGCTTGAGAGACTAATAGTTGATGAAATATTGAAATATTTTATTAGAAGAAAAGTCTTACCTACCATTTAGGAACCCAAACCTACCTACCACTTATGAATTATTATTATTATTATTATTATTATTTTCAAAGTTGTTTTGCTAAACTTTTTTTAGATTTATCTTGTGTATTAAACATAGAAAAGTCATAATGGAGAGTTTAAATCTTCAATTTTGTTAGTTAATTTCATAAACCCTAACCAAAACATTCAACATCCGTTATTCATATCTACCTCCCTATTTGTTAACTATCAAGTGAAATGTCAATTTCCTCTACCACTTTTCTCATATATTCAAATGTTTATTTATTCTTCATCGTAATTATATCATTGTATATTTTTATTTATAGGAAACCACAATTAAACTTGAATTGTTTATTTTTCAAAATGTTTTATTGAAATAAAATAATATAAATTTATTAATTTTTTTATTTATATTAAGTGTTTGAATTATCACAAATGTTTCTTTTCTATTGACTTTGATAGATAATATTTTCCGTTGATGCCAATACATACTATTCTAATCAACATTGATAGAAATATTCTAATTAACATTGGTAAAAAAGTTTCCAAATGAAAATGGTAAAAAAGAAGATCGTATTAAGATTTGACTAAAAGTTTTTCCATTCAATATTAGTAAAAAAGTTTAACCAATTTTCGACAAAAAATTATAATGTCGATATAAAAAAATAATCTTTGTGGAATATCAATACTAGTTAAAAACATAATTTTAAGATCATGACATACCAACTTTGGTTTAGTGAATGACATCGCAATCTCACTCAATATAGAAAACATCTTAATTAAATATAATCAAACCAACATCATATTAATCAAAGTTTTCAGAAAATATAAAGAAATACAATATAAAAAATCTAGATTCTTAATCAAATTTAGAACTTAAAATTTTATAATTTTAAATAATCAAATTTCTTTTCAAAAAAATTTAAATTTAAATTTATTTTAAAAATCCCTCCTAAGCAAAACTAATTATTTTTTTATAAAATATGTTAAATCATATACAAAAATAAATGATCACCTAAAAATTGTATCTTTCAGTCACAAAGTATGATGTCAATATCACCGAACTTTGTAATAATTATGTGGGTTATTGATACAAATAACACACTAATTTTAGGAAATTTTTCTAAAGGTGGCATTGCTTTTGAAATTACCTACATAATGCATGATATTTACATAGATGGCACGGGTCTGAAAATAGGTCAAATTTTGGTATCTAGATAGCCAAATTCTGACCTTCAATTTCACTGTTTTTGGTCTGAAAATTAAGTTAGAATTCAGTTTTCGAGAACTATTTCTGATTTGTTGTATATAAATCATACAATTTATGTAAATATATGAAAAGGTTATATCACTTTCATTGATCATTCTATCTACATTCCAAACATAAAAGGCTTTCATGGTCCATTCATCCACTTTCATTATTTTAAAACTATTATGCTTCCACAGAATAAGGCTTTATCAAAAGATTTTCAACAATATCAAACCACAAATAGGTACAATATAATTGACCAACACATCAAAGTAATAATACTCCTCAAAATTAAAAGACTAAGACAAACCTAAATATAGAGAGCAATTGATTGGTTTAATTACAGAGACATCTCCCCTCAATTAATCCTAAGTCCTTTCTTTTGATAGATCTATAGATTGACCTCTATGAGACATTACAAATCACTAGCCTATCAGGTCTAAACTTGCACTTATGTAAAGTTTAAGGCTTAATAATAACATGGTCTCGTTGCATGTACAAAGATTAACACATCAGTCTTTGATAAATCTACATACCAGTCTCCAAAAAATATATAGATGCAGATCATAAGGCTTGGTGATAAATGATCTCGTTATATATTCTAAGATTGACACCTAAACCTCTAATATATTTACAAATCGGCCTCTATAAGTCATACAAATCATAAATTGATATATTTTCTCGTGTGATATTTTGAAATAATTGTTATTTCAAACATTTTTTTTTTCAATAACATGATTAGTATAATTAATCATTCTAAAATGAATGATTAATCTTTCCGTATAATTTAACTTGTGTCAAATTTGATATTAATTGGAATCTATTTTCACTCTTCGGATTAAATAACACAAACCACTATCACTTAATAAATAAATAAAATGTTGGTTTTTTTAAGTGATTGATAATCGATGAAAAAAGGTTGGCAGTTTCATTTTATTGACAATTGAAAAATGGATTGATTTTTTATTTATATATTATCTTAAAATGTTTAACTATATTAATGTTAATTATTTTTTATCCACTGTACTTTTATTTTATTTAACAATTAAATAATTTTCACATATACATTTATTGTTAAAGTAAAAGATGAAAATGGGTAAAATAAAAAAGTATTACAACTGCTTTTTATAATGTAAAAACACTTGCAAGAAATAATGGAATAAATACTCTGTTAACCCTTACTTTAAGTTCAATAATACAATTTCAAATTCATGAATTTTATATTTATTGGAATTTTAATTTGATTGAAAAATAAGTAAATTCAAGAATTTATGTGTATTCAAATCTTAAATTTATTATAAAAAAAAAAAAAAAAGTGAAGTTAAATTATTATTATTATTTTTTTTTTACATTTTGGTTTAAAGTAAGGACAGGCTATTAACTTTTTTAAGGTTAAATATATTTTGTTCTAAATTATTTTTAAAAGTTATATTTTATTTTTAAATTAAATTATACACTTATTTTGTCTGTAACGAAAGTGATGTGAAACAATATTTCCAAACCTCATATATGGTACTTTTTTATGTAATGATATATTTTATATTAGTATAAAAAATGTTTATAATTTAATTTAGAGATAAAATATACATTTTTAAAATAATTTAGAATGGAAAATATTTTTAATAATTTTTTAAATGAAATTTTAATATTCTTCAAGTTAGTTTAAACACAAATTTAACTAAGTAAATAATTTCAAATGATTTTCATAAAATATTCAATGATCCTGTGAAAAATTTAAAACATATATAAAAGTTTTCCAAGGTTTGTCATAAAGAAAGAGGTACGGAGAAAAAAAAAAACATGTATAAATTATTCTAGTTTACTCTCAAATCATATATAATTACATTTAATCCCAGATAAATTGACTACTTTTTTTCTCTATAATCAGTTCAAATATTTTGATGTTTTTAACACCAAAGTATTGCTTGTATATGTCTCTCAAGATTTTATTCATGATAGGTGTAAGTATGTTCTAAAACCAAACAAACTATTGAAAGAAAAAAGAAATAAAGAAAAACAATGCTTTTGAAACTCTTCAATGAGTTTTTTTGTTGTTTTTCATAAATGAATGCTGATTCTTATTTAAGAGAATGCACCGAATCGTTATGAGGATTCATTCACCTCGTATCTACGATGCGAAACCATCAGAGACAATTACTAGGATTCTACTTAAATTTCCTTAACAAAATCAAAGTGAGAAAAACTTTAAATCTGTCCACTCTGTCACCTCATTTTCTTCAACCACAAGATTCTCCAAACCTTAAGCAACGGAAAATTGGTCGTGAATTGGCCAACTTGTTGCAGTTTCCGTGCCCAAATGTCCCTACTTCTCATTACTTTAAGAAAATCCATGCCCACATTTTGGTTTTGGGTTTTCACCAACATGATGTCTTCCTTGTTAACACTCTCTTGCATGCGTATTCAAAACTGAACCTTCTAAGTGATGCACAGAAGCTGTTCGATACTATGCCTCATAGGAATCTGGTTACTTGGTCCTCCATGGTTTCTATGTACACTCAACATGGTTGCAGCGTAGAAGCATTGGTTTTGTTCTGCCGGTTCAGGAGAAGTTGCACTGAGGATCCAAATGAGTACATTTTAGCCAGTGTTATCAAAGCTTGTACACTATTGGGTAGTCTCAGTCAGGCTCTGCTGGTGCATGGTTTAATTGTTAAGGGTGGGTTTGTTCAGGATGTTTATGTGGGCACATCTTTGATTGATTTTTACGCCAAGCATGGTTATGTTGATGAAGCAAGGCTGATTTTTGATGGCCTAAGAGTTAAAACCACTGTCACATGGACTGCAATAATAGCAGGGTATGCAAAATTTGGAAGGAGTGAAGTATCCTTGAAGCTATTCTACCAAATGAGAGAGGGTGATGTTTATCCAGACAGATATGTGATTTCTAGCGTTTTAAGTGCTTGTTCAATGCTCGTGTTTCTTGAAGGCGGGAGGCAAATTCATAGCTATGTGTTAAGGAGGGGCTTTGACAGTGATGTTTCGGTGGTCAATGGAATTATAGATTTTTATTTGAAATGTCACAAAGTGAACACAGGTCGGAAGTTATTCGATCAACTAGTAGATAAAGATGTTGTTTCGTGGACCACAATGATTTCCGGGTGCATGCAAAATTCATTCCATGGGTATGCCATCGACCTGTTTGTTGAAATGGTTAAAAAGGGATGGAAGCCTGATGCATTTGGTTGCACTAGTGTTCTCAATTCCTGTGGTACACTCCAGGCCGAAGAAAAGGGAAGACAAGTGCATGCTTATGCTATCAAGGTCAATATTGATAATGATGATTTTGTGAAAAATGGTTTGATTGACATGTATGCCAAATGTGATTCCTTAACTAGTGCTAGAAAAGTCTTCGACCTTTTGGCTGCTATAAATGTAGTATCCTATAATGCAATGATAGAAGGATACTCGAGACACAGCATGCTAGTTGAAGCATTGGATCTTTTTCACGAAATGAGGCTAAGTTTATCACCACCGACTCTCTTAACCTTCGTTAGCCTTCTTGGGCTATCTGCATCATTATTTCTCGTGGAACTCAGTTGCCAAATCCATGGCTTGATTATTAAATATGGGGCTTCTTTAGACAATTTTGCTGGAAGTGCTCTAATAGATGTTTATTCAAAATGCTCATGTGTTGGGGATGCAAGACTAGTTTTCGAGGAGGTATATGACAAAGACATTGTAGTATGGAATGCAATGTTTTCTGGATACAGCCAACAATCGGAAAATGAAGAGTCTATCAAACTTTACAAAGATCTACAGATTTCAAGGCTAAAACCCAACGAATTCACTTTTGCTGCCGTAATCACAGCAGCAAGTAACTTAGCGAGTCTTCGACACGGCCAGCAGTTTCACAACCAAGTGATAAAAATGGGTCTTGATGATGACTCCTTTGTCACAAATTCCCTGGTGGATATGTATGCCAAGTGTGGAAGCATTGAAGAGGCTCACAAAACATTCAGTTCCACAAATCAAAGAGACACTGCCTGTTGGAATTCCATGATTTCAACCTATGCCCAGCATGGAGAGGCAGCAAAAGCTCTTGAGGTGTTCGAACACATGATTGTGGACAGAGCAAAGCCAAATTATGTCACCTATGTAGGTGTATTATCAGCATGTAGCCATGCTGGACTTCTAGACCTTGGATTTTACCACTTTGAATCAATGTCTCAGTTTGGAGTTGAACCAGGGATTGATCATTATGCTTGCATGGTTTCTCTCTTGGGCCGGGCTGGTAAAGTATATGAAGCAAAGGAATTTATTGAGAAAATGCCCATCAAACCAGCAGCAGTAGTGTGGAGGAGCTTGCTCAGTGCATGTAGAGTTTCAGGTCATGTGGAACTGGGAACATATGCTGCTGAGATGGCAATTTCGTGTGATCCACTAGATAGTGGATCATATATATTACTTTCAAATATTTTTGCATCGAAAGGTATGTGGACAAAGGTAAGAAGGGTGAGGGAAAAAATGGACATGAGCAGGGTAGTGAAGGAACCAGGTTGGAGTTGGATTGAAGTGAATAATGAAGTTCACAGATTCATTGCTAGGGACACGGCCCATCGTGACTCTACACTTATATCTTTAGTTTTAGACAATTTGATTCTTCAAATCAAAGGGTTTGGTTATGTGCCTAACACTACCACATTTTTTCTTGATGATTGAGATTAATCAAGCTGATAAAATTACAACTAAGCCAAGCCCTTTGAGTTGTTCATCAGGCAAAAGTGTGAACATTGCTTGCAACTTCGTTAGCCAAACTCTTTTCACCCTGAAGACATTTTTTTTACCGAGGTTAATTTTGTGATCCATGTAAATTGGAAGATAAGGGGTTGTTAATTGTGAGAGATTTGAGTAAACTAAAATATCATCAATTAGGAATGTCTCATGTTCTTGTAACTCTATAAAAAAATAATACAAAAGTGGAAGAATAAAAGGATAAAAAGAGTGAAGATAGAATGAGCAAATGAAGAAGAAATATGGAAAAATTAATAAGAGACGAGATCGATGGAGAGACATATTAAGTCAACCTAAACCTAATATGAGTTGAGTTAAAAATGAGTCAATTTTTTTTTTTAACTAGAAATTTTATAACCTGAATTGACTTGTGATATATTGGTAAGTTGACTTTTAATCTTTTTTTTTCTCAATTTATTTTTACATTTAAGATTAAATATTTTTTAGTTTATGAACTTTGACGCATAATTAAAATTCGTATTTGTTCTAAGTTTTAATACATTTTTTAATGAATATAGTATTTTTAAGTTAACAACTATATTAATTCATTTTTTAAGTTTGAAGACAAAAAATGTATCAAAGTTTGAGACTAACAAATTCTAATTTCACATCTATGAATAATAAATGTATTTAATCATTATGTTTATTGTATAATATAATAAAATACATGAATTCGACTTATCTTTTATAACATTACAATCAAAATATCCATTTATCTTATAAAACATAACACATTATTATAAAGTAAAGTAAAGTAATAGTTAAAAAGTAAAGTGTGAATCTATATAATTAAAAAAATAAAAAAAAATAAAAACTTAAACTATTAAAATAGTAGTAAATAACAACATGATTAAAAGTAAATAATTATAATAAAAAAGTTATGAAAAAAATTATTAAAAAATGATAGATGGTTATTATTTAGGGTTATGAGTAACTTACGTCCAACAACATATATATTTAATATGTGAATTTTGGGTTAAATTTAACCCACAATTAAGAAAAAATGAATCTTTTAGGTCCAACTTGACTTAAAATCACGGTAAACTGTGTTATTCATGGATTTAAATTCATTTTGACACCCCTAAGAAGATAATAATCAAGAGGATCCAATGTCAAAAATTAAAGAAAAAATGCATTTTTAAATTATATAATTCAAGATGTGAGTGTATTTTTAATTGCATAATCCAACAAAAAAAAATACTATTTCCGATTATACATTTTAAATTATAAAATAAATATTTTATTTCGGTTTATATATTTTAAAATACAAAATTTATAGCACAATTTAAAATACAAATTTAAGAAACAAAGAAATAAATATACGGAGGTGCAGAAAGAAACTGTCACGATTTCATGTTGAGGTTAAGTGGAAGGCCCACGAGATAGTCATACAGATAATATAGATATTTGATCTCTTCCGCGGCACCAGCCAAAATTAGGGTTTGTGTTGGTCGGAGGTAACAGCAATGGCGCCGACGCAGAGAACGCGTAAGGTTAGCAGAAACCCTGAATTGATAAGGGGCATTGGGAAGTACTCGAGATCGCAGATGTACCACAAGAGGGGGATTTGGGCAATCAAGGCTAAAAACGGCGGCGTTTTCCCTCGCCATGACCCTACTCCCAAACCTCAATCTCCCGCTCTAAAACCTCCCAAATTTTACCCTGCCGATGATGTCAAGAAGCCCCTTCCCAACAAGCACAAACCCAGACTCACTAAGCTCAGGTGCATTATTGTAATCATTCATATGTATATATTTGTTTGTGGTTTTAAATAATTTAGCTTAGTGTCTATTGATTTCAATTTATTTTCATCATTTTGTAATTAATTTTCGCTGTTTTACTTTTATTTTTATGTGGAGCTTATGGCGTGGATTGGTGTTGGAATTGTTTCAGGGATAGCGTTACCCCTGGGACAGTGTTGATTCTTCTTGCCGGTAGATTTAAGGGAAAGAGGGTAGTGTTTTTGAAGCAGCTTCCTTCCGGGTTGCTTCTTGTCACCGGTGAGTTTTCTTATTAAACATGTTTGATTACATTTTCCATTTCACGTGTATGAGGTTGCAATAGTAACAACCATCTATAGATTGATTGCTTTAGTTCACGAAAATTGGTTTAGTTTTTAGTTTGACATTGGCTGCTTTTGGTATCCGTTGATCTGAAATTTGAACAGCATTTGACTCGGGCTCTTTGGAATGTACTCTGTTCTCCACCCATTTCTGGTCTGTCTTATGTTTGTGACTTGCCGTTTAGGTCCTTTCAAGATCAACGGAGTTCCATTGAGACGAGTGAACCAGTCATATGTTATTGCCACATCAACCAAAATAGATGTTTCTGCTGTTAACGTGGACAAATTTGATGACAAATACTTTTCAAAGGAGTCCAGCAAAAAGAAGAAGAAGGGAGAGGGCGAGTTTTTCGAGGCTGAGAAGGAGGTGGGCCTATCAGTTTTCTTATTTTGTTGCTTCCTATGTTCTTCTCAATTGCTTCTGTGTATTGATCTCTACACTTTTTACACAAACGCAGGAAAAGAGTGTGTTGCCCCAGCAGAAGAAAGATGACCAGAAAACTTTGGACTCTGTATTGATAAAAGCCATAGAGAGTGTCCCGGACTTGAATGCTTATCTGGGTGCCAGGTTTTCCTTAAAAGCTGGTGTGAAACCTCATGAACTAGTCTTTTAGAGGAAAGGGGTGTGGTATTCTTGTATTTCATAGCCTTTTCTCTATTGATGCTGGTTCTACTAGAGAGCTTAAAATTTTGTTAGGCAACCAATTGTGAGGCCAATATTTCTTGCTACAGTTTTGCCCCTTTCTAGAGATTGTGTTGATTGTATGAATTTTATATATTATATATTATACAGTGATGCTTTCGTCTTAACGTGTTAAATGAAGAATATTGGAAACATTTATACCACGTACATAATCTGTTTTGAAGCTTGCTGTTAGGGTTTGAAAACCAAAGATAGTGTGTTTGTAAGTATATCCGCGGTTAGGTAATCTGTTTAGTTGAATGCTTTGAGTTCATCCAAAAATAAATAAATGCTATAATTTAAATGGATATTAAATATCTTTATTGTGACCATTTTTGAACAATCGATATGTAGTATATTTTGGAATTGAGTGGTTGTTTTTGTAAAACTCAACTCTTGAAATGTTTGTGTGATTTGATTTATGGTTATAGCTGGTGAGATTTTTCATCCTAGGCTTTTTGTTGGAAAATGGCGAGTCGTTTGTTTGTTAGTTTGAGAATTGTTTGGTACACCACTAAAGGTTTTTGTTCTACACTTAATGGAAAGGAGTCAAGTATATATGATATTTTTTTTTCTCTTTCTATTAAAGTATTCCAAATCATGTTTATAATATATGATTTTTCCTCTCAACTATGTCATACTTTTGACATATATGATGTAATGAGATATCTTTGAATACCCAACTCATTACAAAATTTAATTAACTTGTTTTCAATTAATGCTTTGATTTCTTAAATACATCTAGTGCTCAACCTCTCACTAAGGATACACATCCAAACATTCTCACTCAAATCATCAACGAAAGTGAACATGACTGCCAAACTTGAGCCGGTGGCATTGAATTGACTATGAAGCAATTGGGGGACAATCTAGATTTACAATGATAGTAATCATACTAGATATAAAGATTTTTAAAATTAGGTCTTGTGCTTGAAATAATTCACGTTTATTTTGCTTCATTCCATTATCGAGTTCTTGAGTTCTTTCTTAACAAGTTGACTCGTACTAAATGAATTATTTATCAACTATTTTTTTTTTTAAAGTATTACTAGATAGATACATAACTTCATCAACAAAAGTTTATCAATACCTTTCATACCTAGCTTTAATCCATAATTCCTACTTTTACTTTGCCAAAAAAAGAAGGAAAAATACTAGAGGAAAAATTGTATTTTCTACCTGTCATGTGACTTTTACAACACGAATCAATGAATCACATCTTTTATGCATTTTGATTTTTTTTTCTTTTGAAAATTATGGTATGAGTAACATCATTTTTCACCACCTACAACAATATTTGCAATTTTGTTTTGTGTATTTTTGGATTCACAATAAGTAAATTTTAAATCTAAACAAATTTATAAAATCGATTTATAAATTGAACTTTGTACTCAATAAATTAACTTTATATTTAATCAATGTGAGATTTAACATTATAATTATTTTATAAATCGGTTTTGGGGGTCTTAATAATTTTGTTTTAATGAATTCCGAATCTATTTTAGCATTTCCTTTTTCAAAATTATTTCAAGTATAATTCAATTGGTAATTTGAAACCAATAGTCTTTTATTTGCTTTATTTTTAAATTTCAACTCTTCCAAATTGTTCTTCTTACCATATATGACAACCCATGAACATGTTAGAGAATGCTTATATATAAAAGGTTCAAATACTTTTTTAACCTTAGAAAATTTTGCATTAGCATTTACCCAATAGTGATAATGCTCATTCACTTTTGAAATTGCAGTTGGTATGAAATTACTATACGTATTCGCCATGGTTAAAGTTTATTACTTTTTTCTGATGTTTATCCAAGTGTGATACCAATTATTACCTCTCAGATAGTGATTTTTCTCTTATTCTAAATTGAATATTAAGGTACTAAGTTTATATACTCTCTATAACTAACTAATTAGAAAATAGGTAAATACTCCATACACCAACAACATAGTTCTAAATGTAAGTAAAAAAATAAAAATATTTCAAATGAGTGAAATAGGTTAAAAATTTTAATTAAAAAGATACTTTGACTCAATAAGCATACGTAAAAAAAAAAAAAATAACAACTACAGTTACAATTATTTTCTATTATTTAGCACAAATGATTAATGTGGGAAATAGAGAGACGTTAGAATGAATGTCATGAGTTCTCTAATATTTGAATAATTAGATGGGAAATTCATTACAGTTAATAATAGTATTATTTTTTCGGAAGTATATATTTTTATTATGTAATTTAAAATATATTTAAAAAAGTATAATATGAAACTAGCATAAACATAAACGTTATCGCGCCTATGTATATCCATTTTTTAAATATGCGTAATATTATATCAATAGATGATAATATTGTAATATTATTAAATTAATATATAAATTAAAATTATATTTATTAAAAATAAAGTGAAATATATAAGAACAGACAAAAAAATAACAATTAATAAATAAAGAAGAAGAGAAGAAACAAAGATATCTGATTTTATAAGAAGCCTATAAAAGTAATGGTCAATTTTTAAAAATTTAATAAATTATTATATTTAAAAGGTAAAATTGGTATTTTGAAATATGAACACAAAAAGGAGAATTCCTTTATATATTGTTATATATATATTTTTATTTTAAAATTATAATACTTAATTAAAGACAAAATTTAAAATTTTCAAAGTTATTAAAGTACGTGAAGAAAAAAAAAAAAATATATATATATATATAAATATAAAGCTTTTTACTTTTAATTAAATATTATACTTTTGAAATACATAAAAAATATATTTCATATCATATTTTTTGAAATATGAAATAAAAAATATGCCAACAATTCGCGGGCCTGAAGCATGGATGTTTGGGTCAAGTGAAGGCCCGTCAGATAGTTAGTTCTATAGAGAATATAGATATTTGATCTCTTATGCGACACGAGCCAAAATTAGGGTTTACGTTTTGTTGGTCGGAGGTAACAGCAATGGCGCCGGCGCAGAAAACGCGAAAGGTTAGCAGAAACCCCGAACTGATAAGGGGCATTGGGAAATACTCGAAATCGCAGATGTATCATAAGAGGGGAATTTGGGCTATCAAGGCTAAAAACGGTGGCGTTTTCCCTCGTCACGACCCTACTCCCAAACCTCAATCTCCCGCTCTAAAACCTCCCAAATTTTACCCTGCTGATGATGTCAAGAAGCCCCTTCTCAACAAGCACAAACCCAGACTCACTAAGCTCAGGTGCATTATAGTAATCATTCATATGTATATATTTGTTTGTGTTTTTAAATAATTTAGTTTAGTTTTTATTGCTTTCAATTTATTTTCATCATTTTGTAATTAAATTTTTCTGTTTTACTATTATTTTTATTTGTAGCTTATGGCGTGGATTTGTGTTGGAATTGTTTCAGGGCCAGCGTTACCCCTGGGACAGTGTTGATTCTTCTTGCCGGTAGATTTAAGGGAAAGAGGGTAGTGTTTTTGAAGCAGCTTCCTTCTGGGTTGCTTCTTGTAACTGGTGAGTTTTCTTATCAAACATGTTTGATTACATTTTCCATTTTACGTGCTTTTCCCATGTATGAGGTTGCAATAGTAACAACCATATATAGGTTGCTTTTGTTCAGGAAAATTGGTTTAGTTTTTAGTTGGACATTGGATTTTGGTATCCATTGATCTGAAATTTGAATAGCATTTTGACTCGGGCTCTTTTGAATGTACTATGTTCCCCACCATTTCTGGTCTGGCTTATGTTTATCACTTGTTGTTTAGGTCCTTTCAAGATCAACGGAGTTCCATTGAGACGAGTGAACCAGTCATATGTTATTGCCACGTCCACCAAAGTAGATGTTTCTGCTGTTAACGTGGACAAATTTGATGACAAATACTTTTCAAAGGAGTCCAGCAAAAAGAAGAAGAAGGGAGAGGGAGAGTTTTTCGAGGCAGAAAAGGAGGTGGGACTGCAAATTTTCTTATTTTGTTGCTTACTGTGTTTTTCTCATTTGCTTCTGTGTATTGATCTATACATTTTTTACATTATCGCAGGAAAAGAGTGTGTTGCCCCAGCAGAAGAAAGATGACCAGAAAACTGTGGACTCTGCATTGATAAAAGCCATAGAGAGTGTCCCGAACTTGAATGCTTATCTGGGTGCCAGGTTTTCCCTGAAGGATGGTGTGAAACCTCATGAGTTAGTCTTTTAGAGGAAAAGGGGTGTTACCCTTGTATTTCATAGCCTTTTTTCTATTGATGCTTGGTTTTACTAATCTGCATTCACCATATTTTGTTCAACAGACAAATGAAGAGCTTAAAATTTTGTTAGGTAACCAATTTTGAGGCTGATATTTCTTTCCACAGATTTTCCCTTATCTATTGTATGCGTTGATTGTATGAATTTTAATTCATATATTGTGATGCTTTCAACGTAGCATGTCAAATGAAGAGTATTGGAAACTGATATTTGTGAGGCTTGCAGTTACGGGTTTGAAAACCAAAGTTAGTGTATATGGAACACGGGAAGACTATCCTTTTGGTCGAATGCTTTGAGTTCATTCGAAAAGACGAGAAATGCTATAATTTAAATGAACACGAAATAGTTTATTGTGATTATTAATCAATAGAGTATATTTTAGATTGGAGTGTTTATTTTCGTAAAAATTTAACTCCTGTTATATTTTAATAGTGGTTAGAGTCCCTAATAAGCAAATTCTTGAACAGCTTTTTATAAACTAAATGTTATTATTTAGTAATATAATTTGTACATATTTTTAACTTAATTATATTTGTGGTCTTTCCTTATGAAATTTTTCCTAGTAGATTTTTTCATATTTTCATAATTTTTATAAATTCTTAACGTTTATAGGATTTATATATATTATAATTATATGACTTTTAATATTTTATATTGTAATATAAATTTTAAAATTTCATAAATCCATACTGAAGTGAATGTTTATTGTAAATGGCTGAGTTTGATTATATTTATGTTTTTAAAAAAGTTGTGGTGGAAAAAACTTCCATTATATATATATATATTTGTTTTTTTTTTGTTTTTTTTAATATTATATTAATCATAGTCGTTAAGATTATTAAATTTTATGAGGAGAGACATGAAATAGATTAATCATCAGATTCAAAATCTTACAATCTTAAAGAAATTGATTACTTATTTTGAATTTCTAATATTTATTTTGTTATAAGTTGTATATGTTAAATTTTACTCCGGAGTACAGATTCAACTCATGTGTTTTTGAGTTTTTTTTGTTGTTGTTTATTCTTCAACTTTTTCATTTATAGTCAAAAGAAAACTCCCCACGAATAATTAGCATTAAAGTTTTGAGTAGAAGATAGTCTAATAAGTTGACTCTTATTTATTCTTGTTGAGGAGTTTTAATGTCTATCTCCTCTTAATGTTCATTTTGACTAATTTTTAATTTACTAATCCAATCGATCTTTAGATCATTACATTACATTACATCACAAAAAAAAAAATAAAAAATAATTGAAGAGTGGTTGAAGTGGTAAATTAAAAGTGAATAAAAAAAAAATCAAAATTTCACTATACATACTCTAAAATAATCTAAGAGATTTAACCGAGCACATAATGATGAAAGGAATAGAGATGACAAATAAACTTGTACCTGTAGGTTTTGATAGAAAATCTCCGCATTGATTGGGTATGAGTCTGAAACCAAGCGAATTTATTTTTTGTCCCATAATTCCCCACTACTGTACATAAAATTACATAAAATGATATTTCTTATTTGTGTATTTTTTATCTATAGATAGATCTTTATAACTCATTATAGCTCATTGACTAAGTTC
>Ga0214545_1008654_pt1 | contig 16065 bp, 9 predicted proteins | sample CNSS4metaG_FD_160064 | JGI IMG/M metagenome (GOLD analysis project Ga0214545, IMG submission 160064) | Root nodule microbial communities from cowpea collected in UCLA plant growth center, Los Angeles, California, USA - CNSS4 | ecosystem: Host-associated > Plants > Roots > Nodule | place: USA... | reverse complement strand
CACCACCGCCTCACTTTCGACCTTCTCTCTCCTCACTCTCAAACTGCACAACGAAGCGCGCCTGACTTCCCCCCCTTTTTCTCTTAAGTTTCTTTCTCTCTCGGCTGCACGTGCGACCAACCTTTTTAAAAATTAAAAAAACCCCTGCCACGTCAGCTGTGTCAAATTCTTGTCAAAAAATTTTGTTGGAATATCATTATCCAAAGTAAAAATATAACTTTTAAGGAACCAAAATGGAAAAAGTTATCAAATACCAAAGTTAATTTATGTACCACAAGTAAAAAAAATTACATGTTAATCTGGTTTAATTACTGATATGGAAATATCGAACAAGTTATTTCTTAACATATATTATAGTAAAATAATTTTTTTATCCATACAAAATTTACAATTTTATGAAGAATAAAAAGTTATAGTGTTTTTAAGTAGAGAATTTTTCAGAAGTTTTGAAAGTTCTCATAGTTTTTTTTATAGCCAAACTAATTTATGGTTTAATGTATCGTCAAATCATTATTTAAGATACTGATCTTAGCAAACTATAAATCGATTTGACCTGATTGGAGAAAATTATCGCTTTATAATAAAAAAAGTTAGGGTTAAATATGTTTTTTTGCCCCTTAATTTTCAATGAATTTTGGAATTAGTCTATTTCGAAATTTTGGATCAATTTAGTTCTTCATCTTTCAAAATACGTGGATTTAGTCTTTTTAATCAAATCTTGTTAAATTTATTTGACATTTCAAGCGCATTTCATAATAGTATTTGACTTAACATTAAAGAAAAAATGTGTCAAAAAGTATAAACAACTCAAATACAATCGTGAAATGCATACGAAACATCAAATAAACCTAACAAAATTTGATTAAAATGACTAAATCTACGTATTTCGAAAGATGAATAACTAAATTGGTCCAAAGTTTCAAAATGAACTAATTTCAAAATTCATTTAAAGTTAAGGGATAAAAATATATTTAACCCAAAAAGTTATACCTTACCTTATCTTTTACTTTTATTTTCTTATTACAATTATTTTATAACTTATTAGGACAAAATTTAATCTTCTTTGTGATATTAATTTATAGCATATATGACTATCGTTAGTCTCACGGATTTTCACACATGCCAAAAATTGAATTCTAGTGATTAAATATTACTTGTTTGAGGGATACCCAACAATGCACACATATATTTACGTGGTCACACCTTTGTTTGTAGTACATGCACTTTCTCTAACCAAATTTTTTAATGTGAAAACTTTTTGTAATGTTTTTAGATAAATGTTGGGATTTTTGGATAAACAAGAAATATAGAGAGATATTAAACATGTTATATGATTGTTATTTTATTTCATTCATGTATTTAGTACATAGACATAATATTAAATACTTATAGTATTTTAATCTTGATTTGTTAAATTTAAATAATAATTAAATATATTTATAGGAAAAACATTTCTAAAACTGAAAATATTTCTAAAAAAGATAATTTAAATGAAAAAAAAACAGAATTTTTTTTCTCTAAAAGCTAATTTAAATAAAAAAAAATATAAAGTATAAATTTATCACAAGCTATATATACATTACCTTTATATGTTTGCAAATAGGTTGTTGCGAAATAGGGTTTCTGCTCAACAAGCCCGAGAAAGAAAGAAGGTTTATGTGAATGATTTGGAAGCAAGAGCCAAAGAGTTGCAAGATAAAAATGCTATCTTAGAAGAACGTATCTCTACTTTGATCAATGAGAACACCATGCTTAGGAAGGTAAAACATTTCACTGCAAATTATTTTATAAGTTTTATGCGAATATCCTAAGTATTGCATTTTAATTTTCATGTACTATAGTGTATTATTAATCATGATTCACCAACAGGTTCTTATGAATGCGAGGCCAAAAGTTGATGATAGCAATGAACAAAAGCAAGAGCAGTTAAGTAAGAGCTAACAAGGTTAAACCTTCAAAAAAAAAATATTTGTAATTTATTCTATAATGTAAAAATTTACAAATGTATGATTACTTTCTTTCTTTTATACTTTCCTCTAAGACCTTCTCCACCTCCACAAGTTCAAGGTTTTTTGTTCGGCACTCTTTGATGTAGTGAAGTTGGAAAAGATTCAAAATGAATGCTTATTGTATAGTATAGTTTCAATGTGTCTTCAGAAAATATTTAGTCACTGCAAATTGAATTTAAAATTTATTAGATTTCAATGTTTATAGATATGATACTCTAATGAGTTATAAATTATAGACTACTTCTATGAATCGAAAACTAAATAAAGGAAATCTAAAAATCAAGACTATTCGTTCTAATTATATAATATTTTGTATATCTAAAATTAACGACAAACATATAATTTAACTGATAAAATATCTTCATCCAAACCGTTATTAGGCTATTGTTGATTGGGTCTTTATTACCCTTAAACATATTTTCTAATATAAGTTATTTATTGGATACGATGATGTTTTCAAAATGAACTTTGTGTATTAGTACGAGTCTTCCTCAGAGTGAGACTCTTTATAATGCGTATATAACAATATTCAAGATTGCATTGATTTATAAAAATATGTCCTAAACTCATTAAAATTTGAAAATGAAGAATGTAATATGAAGAAATCGTTAATTCAGATAAGTCTTATATATGTCAATCAGAAGGGGTGGTGAATTGGTATTTCAAGATTGTTTGTATTTTGAATAATTCTTGAAATACTTTTTAATTTTTATCAGATTCGTTAATCAATCAACTTTTGCAATTATAATGGATTACTTTCAATAATTAAGAATCACATGAAAGATAAAGAGAAAGAGAGAAGGCCACAATTTTTATACTGGTTTGATTCAAGATGAATCTATATCCAATTTCTTCTAAACAATATAAACTTAGAAGATTTTCACTAAATCAATAGAGTTTCAAGATCACCTAAATAATTCTAGACTCTAATGACACAAAGAACTTGATTCATTAATCAAGAACTCTCCCTAGATGCAATGCTTTACGCAATTGAACCTAGACATCCACCTACACAGTGAATAATGATGTAAAGAAATGTAATTCAAAAGAAGAGGAACGAGTACACCTATTGTTGTGCAGAAATGACAATTGGTCCATAATGCCAAGCTTGATCTCCCAAGATTAACTCCATCCTTAATCTTTTTGAACACTCAGTAGAGTTCTCTAAAAAACTTAAGAATTCTCTTTTCTCAATCTCTCAAATCAGGTTTTTAATTATGTGTTTCCTGTTTTTGAAAATGAATTTGTGATTTGTTTAAAAAAGGGAATTCTACTAGTGAGATTAATGGATTAGGAATTTTACCTAATCGATTATCGTGGCTGAATTTGATTGGAGTAGCTTTTGTGAATTTCGATAATCAATTAGATAAGTTGCTAATCCATTAAGGAATTTTATAACACTTATATTTATGCAATTCATGATTAGATAGGTTGATCTAAGTAGTTCTAGGCTTGACTTACATTGATCCTAAGCATGCACTATCTACTCAAATAAAAGATTAAACTTATTACTAGTAGTGATGCTTTGGACATCATCAAAACTTCATTTGAGTGTGTAAGCTCCTTTCAACAGAAATACAATTTTAGTCTTACATTTTCATTTTGCAAATTGAATTTAAAACCTTTTAAAATTTCAATAGCACGAAGAGATGCATAAATGTGCATAGTATTTTTTGTATAAATAGCTTGTTACATAATGACTAATCGTGAAAGCTGTATAGAGTTTGTTAGCTTTCGTCTACCTTTTGTGTCTCTCTCAATTTACTCTAGGGATGACAACATAGGTTGGGCCATGCGGACGACCCGTAGACATGCAAGAAAAAGTGTAAGGAAAGTTGAGTATTTTGGCCAGTTGGCTCGCATAGGCCTATCCCGCATAACGATAGTCTGACTAACATTTTTCCCGCATAGCCCGCATTAACTTACATTTCTAAAATCTAGCAACACTAGCACAACATGTCGTGCTTGTTTCTTTTAAGTAACTTGCTCATTCATATTTCTTCTCTAGTCCATCCAAAAGTAGTTCCCTCATTCGCATTTCTTCTCTTATTTTAGTCTAGTTCAAAGTCATTTTTATTTTCAATAGGCTTATACATACAAATTATAAAATATATAAGTATAAATATTACTTATTTTAAGAAAATGGCTTATAGAAATTATTATTTTTACTGATTTAATTAAGTAAAAATAAAGTTATTAAAATCTTATGTGGATTGCGGACTGGCCTGCAAACCCGTGGCCCAAATATTATGCGAGGTGGACTAGAGAAATTAGCCCACATTTCTTATGCGGGGCGTGCCAAAACGGGGCGGGTCGACCCGTATTGTCATCCTTAATTTACTTCTCCAATGCTCTTTCTCTTTTATTTTTATATTTTACACACTTTTTTATATAAAAATAAAATGGTTGTTTCCATCTAATAGTGGTGCTCCAAAACTAGAAGTTTTGGTGCTCCAAAACTAGAAGTTTTTTCTTATCTTTGATACAAAGACACATGACCCTGTGATGTTCACTCAATTATCGTCTAACCTCACCAAGTTTCTTTTCCCAACATCACAACCACTAGTCACTTAAGAGAAGACCAAATTTAAGCATTAGACGAGTCTAAGGCTTAGAGGAGTCAAGATGTTATAAATGAGTCTAACGATAGGAATTATCAGGTAGATTGAATTAAACTACCGAAGTGTCAAGACAACCTAATTCACTGTTGCATTAGATGACTAAGGTGTTATACAACTAAGGCATTAAATGACTAAGAGATAGACGATCCAAGACAACTTAAGTCATTAGACAATTTAAGTGTCATGACCTAAGTGTTAGTCGACCAATGTATTAGTCAACCCAAAGCAACTAAAGTCATTAGATAACCTAAGTGTTAGGCAACCTTTAATACTAAAACCTTTATAGTATGCTTTAATTGTTTGAAACAAGTTGTTGATCTTTTATTAATCATGTGAATTATGTTGATCCAAGTGCTTGAAATAGAGATTTGAATAATATGAATTACAACGAATACTATCATTTTGGAAGGAGAAAGTTTTGAATCAAATGTTTGAGTGAAATTAATATTAAGAAATATCTGATGAATGAATAAAAGATATTACTGCTCTAACAATTCAAATGTAGAATCAAGTTGCACAAAGTTTCCATAACATGACAATTTGTGAATGTTGAAGTAAGCAAAATTCAAAAAGTTTGTGCTCAATGACAAAAGGAAAGAAAATTTCTTAAAAAGCATAAACTAATTTAGAATTAAAGTCTTGAAGAATGATGTTTCAGATTCAAATAGAAGAATCAAGTCTAAGAATTGACCAAGTCATTCCATATCAAGAAGATTGCAATGAAGAGATGTTATTCAAAGTCTTAACGACTAGCTGAAGAAATATCTATATAATGAAGGTTGAGCCATACAAGAAGAATATGAACAAGAGAAAAGAGAAAGAATAAAGTGTAGTAAATTTGTCATATCTACAGTGTCTTAGAGAAATTGGGTTGAGAGCTTGAATGTTATAATATCCTTCATTACGTGAAATTGTAACCTGTGACCTTTGTTGTACACTCTTGCTGAGTGAGTGCCCTTTACTTATTGTTGTAATTGATAGTTTTTTTTTATCTCAAGGGGAGATTGAGAAGGATACATAGAGAAGTTAATGCTTTGTGTAGTGTTACGAGATTGATAAGTATACTAAATCACACAAGTAATAAAGTAGAAAGTCCAAGTATCGTTTCCCAAGAGACTAATGTAGTTTAAGAAAATTTATGTTTATTTACTAATAAAGGTTAAGAATTTTCAAATAAGGAAATATTTTGATGAATAAAATATAAGTCTAAGGCTAAGAAAGCAATAAAATTCACACAATAAAAACAATTAATTTAATTTGAGAAAATATATGATAAAAGCTTCACTGGGATTGAGTTTGATGATTCAATTCAAAGCAAAATCACCAAACAATATACTTCTAATTTCAACTCTAGCTTTTACACCTCTTGTAACAAGCCCTATTTTCTTACTGACAAGTCTAAACTTGAATAATAAAAACTCTTTTTCTAACAATTGTTATATAAGTTTGCATTAGTGATAAATTTTTATATAAGTTTGCATTACACCAACATACTTTTCTGCCAGCTTAGCTTTGTTGTGCACATTCCCATAAGTTATATGTATTTATTTAGAAGGCCCCCTCAAAATCTTTGCATTTGAACTAATGGTTGAAAATATGTTAAAATAAACAATTAATTATTTACTTATTTGACGTGCATAAGACTAATTAAGGCATCCAGAGATAATTATCTCTCCCTTTATAACCAAGAAGAATTAAGGCTATGTTCCTTTACCAAGATGGATTTTGGGGAGGGTGTGAAGATGAATTTGTGTGGATTTGAGGAGATAGAAATATGTGTTTTGTTAAGTAGATTTAGAGGGTAAAGTGAGTGGATTTGAAGATGAATTTTGTGAAAGTAAGTGAGAGATTTGATTGATGTGATAAATAAAAACATTGTGAAAATAGATAGAATTTCAAAGTTACCATAATACCCTTAATGGAAAAATGGAATGATTTTGTAATTTGATGTTATAAAAATAATTAAAATTAAATAATACAAATTTAAAAAAATTAAAAAATTAAATAAAATGTTAAAATAAATAAATATGATTTTGTATGAATGAGACATTTTTTTTAAAATTAAAATTAAAATTTGTACTTAATTTGTTAGTTAAGAAGTTCAAAGTATATTGGCATCTGCAAATATTTTGCTTTTCTAAATTAGTGAAAAAGTGTTTCCCAAATTGTAATAAAAATAGAATTTTTTTTCACAATGTGAAGAAATTACGATATCATAAAACATACATGAAAACAGTTAAAATAATCACCACGCACACATACAACACTGGTTACGTAACTGGTGTCACTCTCTCATAACACTAGCACTGGTTACATAATCGGTGCCACACACACATCACTACACCAGTTATGTAACCGGTGCGTAAACACTCACAAACAAACATATCACCGGTTATGTAACCGATGCTCTCACTCTCACACTACCCACTCTTCCCACACCCCACACCGGTTCACTCACTCACTCACTCACACACACACACACACACACACACACACACACACACACACCCAAACATCTTCCACTCTTCACACATAGTGGTTCACTCACACACACACACAACCAAACATATTACTTCATGTTCCTTAACCTTCACCATCCATAACACCACCACTGCACTCACCTTCGAACTAGAACGAGAGACAAGCATGGGGAATGTCCAACTTCAAAGCCTTCCACGAACATTCACAATGACACACACACACACACACACACACACACAAACCTTCCTATTTAATGGGAAACTTCAAACCCAATCAACCCAAGGAAATTCAAATGTGGAATCTTGAATATCTGTGTTTCAGGAATCTTCAGGTGCATCGATCATGAATCTTGGCAGCACAAGGAAAAGGGAAAAGTAGCCAGGAAAAGGAAAAGCAGCTGGGAAATCCACACTCACGTGATTGCAAAAAATTATCCACGTGCAGGGTTATATTGGTAAATTGTCCCATATCACTTTCAAATTCTCGCTTTTTATTAAAGATGAGATAACGATGTCATCCCGCAAATCCACGCTTCCATTTCTTTGCACATCAACTGAAAAGAACATGCGATTTGTCCACAAATCCACCGCTTTAAATAACTGCAAACAATGTTATCAGTCCTAGTGAACACCGTGTAAATGATCTTTCGATTTTTTATTGTTAATTGAAACACGTTAAAATGTCTCTTATTACAAATTAAAATGGCAATTGTTTTTTTTTACATAAGTTTTCTATAGTTGATTTACATGATAATATCTGTGGACATACACGGGCTATAATGTACTCTCATGTCATGTAGCTTGTTATTCCTATACTGTAGAAGAAACTCTCTTTGGTGAAAATAAGACACCGTCTTCATATATTATTATTCATCTTTCTATTTCATTAATGTTTTAAACATTGGTAATTAACTTTAACCATGAACATAATATAGTATTAGCACTTGAATAGAATATGGTTTGAAAAATATTTTATAAAAACAAATTATATTACAAATGTTAAGTTTTCTATCATTAAAAAAAATATGTTTACGAAAACACTTACATTAAATTAATATGTGCAATAAATAACAAAAATCAAACCATGAATGAGTTAATTAAAAAGCCTTCGCTTAGATGGGAGATTAAAATAAAAGTTCTGAATAATATATGATGAAATTAATGAGAATATTTTACAAAAGCATTTAATACCTTGTTGATGTTACTGTTTTTAGACTGCTAAAAACACTTATATTAATTTGCAGTATAAATAACAAAAATCAAAGTATAAACTAGTTAATAAAAAAACAACGATTGTTTAGATGAGATTGAATTCGGAAAAAAAATCTAAAAAATATATTATGACATTAATGAGAATAGATTTTAACCAGAGCAATTAATAACCTCGTGGACGTTATTCTTCCTAGTTAAGTTAAATGCATGTTTGCTTAAAATTATTTTTTAATGATCGCTTTAATAGCTATTAATGAATTAATGAATATAATGGCCGTGTTAAATAAATATGTAAAAAGAGAAGCACAAACACAAAAAACTTGAGCCAAGGCTGAGCGAATAATATATAACAATAAAGTTTAATTAGTAGGATGATACCCATTTTTATTTAGATGTGTCAATATGGTACCTGCTTTTAAAAATATGTCAATTGAGTCCCAACTTTTGAAAAGATGTCTCAATTAGGTCCTTTTCAGCAAAAAATTATTAACACTGTTAATGGTATTGATATTTAAAATTACTTACAAAATTAAGTATTGATATTTATATTAAAATTTAGTAGTAAAAGTCATGAATTAAGTTAACGACTTTAGTAATTTTTATCTGAAAGGGAACTGATTAAGACACTTTTTCAAAAGTTGGGACTAAATTGACACATTTTTAAAAGCGGGTACCAAACTAACACATCTAAACGAAAGTTGGTACCATCCGACTTATTAAACGTAACAATAAAGAAACAACACGTGACAAGTTTCAGAGTGTCTCAAACTACATTGCTCCTTCTCTTTGGGGACTTACTATTCCATTTTGTCCCACAAACAATAACTTTTATATTAATATGGAAAACCCTCATACACAATAAATAATAAAACATTACAAGAGATTATTTTTTAAATAAAGTATATATGTTTTTCCTACCACGGTCTCTCACAAAATGAAAGAGGAAGGAATATTTAAATTATTGGTCCCATGGTGGGCATTAATGTTCCCATCCCAAATTCGTCGAGTGACATCGTTAGAGTCAATCATCATATATCCGAGGTATTGTCCACTTTGGAGCATCGAATTCCATCACGATTTTATCCTTATAAGGTGTCTTAGAAGGTGGAAAGATGAAGAAGTATTTAAATCGTCTTTGGCCTCGACTCTTGATAGTCTCCTCCTCAAGCTAGGTTGGGCCAAAGCTTGAAATGGTGACTATGGTGGATGGTGGATTCGTGGAAGCTTGGTGTTGAGAGAAAATGACTCTCAGTTTTAGTGATTTAATGGTGGGATGAAGGTTGTTTGTGGAGCTCTAAGAGAGGTTAGGCCAACACTAGAGAAAAGGGTGCTAGAGGAACTTCTTGGGATGGGGGAGACACCTCTATTTATAGAGTAAGGTGTCTCCAAAATGGTCCAAACCCTAAAATGCTAATATGCACCAAAATCCTAAAAATGCTATCTTGGTGAAGGAGAGCTTGACATGTGACAATTCTCACTCTCACAAAATGAACCACTTATGAGTTGCCATGTATAAAGCTACTTTATGAAAAGCCTCTCCAATAGGACAATGACACATGACCACTACCTATGTAAGAGAATTTTCCATTAAGGGCTTTGTCCTCAAATCTTTAAATTGTTAAGTTCTCATCTTTCCTTCTCTTGGAGATGTTTGGCTTTCTTTCCACCGAGATCAAATATCCTTCTACAAAAAATAAGAGACAAGGTAAGTTTAATAATCATCCAAAGCATGTAGCTCCCAAAGATTATGCACCTTGGATCAAATGAATGATCAATGAGCCTTTCTCTTTAAACTTTTATGTGCCTTGTATGGAATCCATGTGTTTTTGGAGTGACTTCCTTTTCCAACACAAGGTCTTATTTGGTCTTGTATTTCCATTCTACTAAAGGAAGGTGGAAAGAAGACCTCTTTTGAATCTTTACACAAGCCTTTGGCCCTTAACATGAACACTCTTTTGTTGGGGCACTCTTTGGACTTGTGTGTACTACTTTGACACTAAGAACAATTGATCTCACTCTTATGTGCGCAAGTGTCATTTTTCCCTCTTTTTTCTCATTTGTACTTGGTCCTCTTCCACTTGAGAAGGTGTGAGAGGATGAAGTACATTTTTTCTCTCTTGATGGGTGAAGGTTATCTCATTGGTATGACCATGGTGTGTGGTTTCTCTTTCAAAAAGCCAAGGCCTTCCCAACAAGATGTGACAAGCTTCTATAGGTACTATGTCACATAGCACACTATTTTCAAAATTCCCTATGGAAAATTTAACTTCCACTTGTTGATTAACTACCATGCCTTCATCATCATTAATCCATTAAAGTTTATAAGTGTTAGGATGAGACAAGATAGGAAAAGCTAACTTTTCAACCAACCTTGTGCTACAACAATTGCAACATGAGCCACTATCCACAATGAGAGAGAATGTATTTTCTAGAATTTTACATCTTGTGTGAAAGATGTTCTCTCTTTGGGTTACTTCTTGGTGACTAGGTTGATTGTGGAAAGTTCTTCTTATCATAAGAAGATTCCCATTGTAAGGGTAGACATCCTCACTTTTGTTCTTAATTTCATCTGCACTTTCACTAGAGCTCTCTTCATCTTGACTATTATAGGAATTAACACCCCTTTGGATTATGGTCCTCTTGGAAGGGCATTGGATGAGATATTACCTCTCCCTTGACACTTAAAACACTTAATGTCTCTAGTGTGGGTGTGTGATGATGTTCTTTCCCTTTGTTTCTCTTGGTTTTTCTCTTTCCCTAGGTTCTTAGGGGGTTTTTCTTCTAACACTTCCTTACCTTCCCTTTTGTAGTCTCTCTTGACATATGAGCTTGAGTGGTGATCTTTAAAACTTTTTCTCAAATGTTGTTTCTCCACCTTGATGCAAATTTGTACCAAATCATTTAAGTCTTGGTATGACAACAATTCCACTTTGTCTTTAATGTCAAGATTGAGTCCACTTAAAAATCTAGAAATGGTTGCTTCCTCTCCTTCCCTATAATGTTTACCTTCATCATATAGAGTTCCATCTTTTGCCTATACTCTTCCACACTCATGTTCCTTTGTTGGAGCCTTTGGAGATTGTCCATAATCTCCCTATTATATGTCTTCTTCTTAAGTCACTTTTCAAGTCATTCCAATACTTAACTTGTGGGAAATTGGAGAGTCTTCTTTCTCTCACTAGGGAAGTCTACCAATACATGACATTCCCTTGGAAGCTTAAGGTGGCTAGGGAAACCTTTCTCTCCTCACTCACTTGATGACACTCAAAAAGTTGATTAACTTTCATCTCCCAATCTAAGTATGCCTTTACATTTTCTTTCCCATGGAAATGAGGAAGGTCAACCCTAACTTCTCTAGGCTCTTGTTCATGCTCCCTTCTTGGTTAGAAATCTTACTATCTTCCTCAGTGTGTGAGTTGTGTATTGTGTTGGGAGCTTCTTTTGGAGTTGCTCTTACTTTTGCTTTGTCTCAATTCTTCTTGAACTTTGCCTTGTTTTGCATTAAGTATCCTAAGCTCTTATTCCAAGGTTGTGAGATATTCATCTCTCTCAACTTTGTCTTTTTTCTTTCAAAATGTACTCTTGCTTTTGCCAAATTTTTAATGATTTCAGTTCCTTTGCCAAATGTTGTAAACTAGGCACTTTACTAGAATCACTACCAATTTGGTAAGAGGGAACCTTGGAAGGAGTTTTAGACATCTTAAAGTTTTCAAAAATATGTAATGCAACAAACAAACTTGTATTTCAAATTCTAATTCCTTAAGGGATTTTAAGAAGCAAAATAACTTTGAATTTACTTTTAGGGAAGGGAGGAGAATCAATAAGGATTACTTCAAATCCAAGACTTTCCTTGCCAAAGCTACCTTAAGCTTTCTTACACATAACCTCTAAAAGGGAATTAGGTTTGAAAGCAAGTAGACTCATACTAAACTACAAACAAAAAGAAAGCAATTAAACTAAACTATGCGACCTAATGGTGGAGTTAGAAGACACTTTAGAACCCTCAAACCTCACTAACTAAAAACGAATTTAATAAGAGATTATAGGTTCAAGTTAGAATATGGGATCGAGTACCTATGACTCCCCCAAGACACCTAACTTGGCCATGAATTACAAGTACAAACAAATACAAAATTACAAATCCAAAAATTGCAATACAAGCAAAGATATTGTGTATTCCCATCAAAGTGTTTCACTCATTTTTCTTCTTCTCTCCAACTCAAGCTTTGAGGTCCAAAGAGGTCTCCAATGCCTTCAAGGGCTTCCTCTAGTCTTGGCCAAATCTCAAAAGTTCCTACACCACATTACAATTCCAAAAGCAAGAGTAGAATGCCAAGGATAAAGCAAATAAAGGCTAAAAATGAACAAAACTCTTCAAAAAGAACTTTAGGATGACAAAACTGAGTTAAGAAGGAGACAAACAAGAAAATAAAAGCTAAGAACAAAGGTTAGACACACAAAATAAATACCTAAAGAAAAGCTCTAGAATAGATCACAAAACAAAAAATACTAGAGTAGAAAATGGTGTTTTTTGTCTTTGCAAGCCTTAAGCCAAAGGTGTACTATGGACACTCTTTTGTTTGCATTAAATGCATGAAGCTTGGCTGCTGGAAAGAGCACATATATCAAGTAAAAAATCCCACCAAATCAACATAATAGTGCTTACACGACTTTTAGTGGTAGTGATCCCCTTTTCTACTCTTACTTTTCACTTTTTGTTTTTCCTTTTCTACCTTTTCTTGCTTTTTCATGTACCTAATGTTGTCATTATTTTTGTCTCTTTCTTTTCACTTTTTCCAGCAACAACCCACACCCCACTACCACACCAAATCTAATTTTAAAAACACTTTTGGTAGCTCAAAGGTTCAAGAAGCACAAAATAGAAGAATAACCAACTAGAATCAAAATAGGGCATGAAACTCAAATAAACATAAAGGAAACTTAACTCAAGGAATTTTCCAATGGTTTAATGACAAAAAATGAACTCAAATATTTAAAGAAAAAGCACTCAAAAAGTGATATATGGTGTAGTTTTGAAAACAAAGAAGAACATATATTTTTGTGATTTTTGAAAGCTCAAAACTAGAAGAAAATAACATTAAAAGGACTAAACATGACTCTAAAAAATATAAATGGATTTGAAAGTAAAAATGACCCAACAAACATGAGATGATCAAATGGTAACATGAAAAAAAAAACTCAAAAAACATAAAAGCACACAAAATATGGAAGCCTAAGCACAAAAATCGAATGATTCAAGATGGAGTAGAAAATAGAACCATGACAAACGCTGATGTTGGCAAATACGACCTTTGTTGACTATTTTTCTCATAAGTATCTCCAAAGAACTACAAATGCATTCATTCACTTTTTGTTGTAAACTAGACTCAAAGGGCTTTCTTTTGATATAAAAAACGTAATTTTTGGACCATTGAGCTAGTTGTAGTATTTTTTTAAACTGCCTAGGTTGTTGCCAACACTGTTTTTGTGTGGAAGAGTTTATTTGGAAACAAGACAAGAAAGGAAAACACATGAACACAACATAAAGAATAATAGTAGGACAGGTAAGGACCAACAAACTTAGCTCTTGTAGAACCAAAGCTCTTGATACCAAATGATAGCCTCCTCTTGAAGCTAGGTTGGGCCAAAGCTTGAAATGGTGACTATGGTTGATGGTGAATTCGAAGAAGTTTGGTGTTGAGAGAAAATGGCTATGGGTTTTGGTGATTTAATGGTGGGATGAAAGTTGTTTGTGGAGCTCTAAGAGAGTTTAGGCTAACTCTAGAGAAATGGGTGCTAGAGGGACCTTTTGGAATGTTTAGCAAGTGATTAAGAGAAAAAGTATGACTAAAAAATAATTTTGGCAACATAACCCTATCATTCTCAAAGTGAGAAATACCTAGGGGAGACACCGCTATTTAAAGAGTACGGTGTCTGTAAAATTGTCTAAATCCTAAAATTCTAACATGCACCAAAACCTAAAAATGCTATCTTGGTGAATGAGAGCTTGACATGTGGCAATCTTCACTCTCACAAAACGAACTATTCATGAGTTACCATGTATAAAGCTATTTTATGAAAAGCCTTTCCAATAGGAAAATGACACATGGCCACTATCTATGTAAGAGAACTTTCTATTAAAGGCTTTGTTATGTGGCATGTGTGAGACGCCCTCCACCTTAAGCTAGGGTTAACTTAATTAAACATCAAAGGATTGCTTAAGCTAGGCACATATGATGCCCCTTACGTAAACAAGTTTGTTTTTTAAAACCCTACACTACTATGCCCTTAATGCAAGACCTAAAAGAACCTACACTACTTGACCCTCAATACAAGACCTAAATATTCCTAATCTACTACAGATACTCCATTGTGGCCTAAAAGAGAAGAGCTTTGCTTCACCTTGCAAAGATTACTTTGTCTCTTCATGAAAGTGCTTGACCATGTTAAGGGGTATGCCATCAACTCCTAAGTGATGTGAAACTATTAGGCGTGATAGGAACATACACTGACCAGTCGAGGTCTAAGTGGAATGACGGATCATCCCTAATGGGGGGCTTAAGGGACCAATGTCGATGGGCGTCAATGTTTCAACGACAAGTTTGTCAAGTGACATCGTTAGGGTCAATCACCATGCATCCAAGGTATTGTTCGTTTTGGAACGTGATGCTTCGTCACAGTTTTGTCCTTAAAAGGCGTCTTAGATAGTGGAAGGAAGAAGGAATTAAACCACCTTTGGCCTCGACTTCTGTGCGATGTGGATTGTTGGACGTGATAGGAACATATGTTCTGGTCCTAAGTCTGCCAAGTGTCATCGTTAGGGTCAATCACAATGTATATCTCTATTTTGAAGTGTGAAGTTCCGTCACGATTTTGTCTTTAAAAGGCGTCAAAGGGTGAAGTAACGAAGGAGTTTTCAAATTGCCTTTGGCCTCGACTCTTAAGCGATGAGAGACTATTGGGCATGGTAGGAACATAAGCCCTCCAATCGAGGTGCAAGGGGAATGAGGGCTCATCCTCGATGGAGGGACTGATGGTTCATCTTAGAACCTCGTTATCGGCCCCATGGTGGGCACCACTGTTCTGATCCTTAGTCCGTTGAGTGACATCGTTAGGGTCAATCATCTCTCATCCGAGGTATTTTTTGCTTTGGAGGTTGAAATTCCTTCACAGTTTTGTCCTTCAAAGGACCTGTGAGGATGGAAGCAGGAAGCAATATCTAAACTGCCTTTAACCTTGACTCATGAGCAATGTAAGACTATTTAGCGTGGTAGGAACATAAGCCCCCTAGTCAAGGTTTAAGAGGAATGATGGATCATCCATAATGGAAGGCTTAAGGGACCGATGGATCGTCTTAGAATTTTATTATTGGCCCACAATAGACACCAATATTCCGATCCTAAGTTCACCAAGTGTCACCGGTTTGTTGGCAAAAAGATGGAAGTCGAGTGATTTTGAATGATGATCAAGCACTAATGAAGACAAAGTGTTCAATTATGCAAATGTTATCTTGTAAAATAAAATAAGTGTATTGTAGAATAGTTTAATTAAACTTAGAAATCAGCAGCATGACATTCGTCTTTCTAGAAGGTTTCTTATTTTTAGAAAAACTACAATGATAATCGATTATCACTATTGATAATCGATTATCTGTGCAGAACTTGTATTTTTCGAAAACCTACTGGAATAATCGATTATCTCCTGAAATAATCGATTATCCTGTTCAAAATTTACTTTTCAGGA
>Ga0214545_1008652_pt1 | contig 16069 bp, 15 predicted proteins | sample CNSS4metaG_FD_160064 | JGI IMG/M metagenome (GOLD analysis project Ga0214545, IMG submission 160064) | Root nodule microbial communities from cowpea collected in UCLA plant growth center, Los Angeles, California, USA - CNSS4 | ecosystem: Host-associated > Plants > Roots > Nodule | place: USA... | reverse complement strand
ATTTTTTATAAATATACTTTTATTTTGTTTATTAAATTAATAACATTACAATATCATCAATTATTAATATAATTCAAAAAATGCGTACACACAGGCGCGATAGCGCCTGTGTTTACACTAGTTTATATTATGATAAATTCATTCTACTAAACTAACATAATGTGTTTTACACTCATTTAATTAGTTATAATTAATTATGAATATAATTGTTATAATAAGAAATTATTTTTTTTACATGGCAATTTAGTCTGAAGTATTTAGATGGCCGTTAAATTCTTATTGCTGCTTATCTATTTTCCAAACTATGTATATTTGGTTTTATGTTTCTAGGCCCAATTGCAGGATATAGATACGAACACAACACATAGGGTTTGTTGTGTTGTGGTGAAATATGGAGGGTGCTCGAAGGTTACAGGGACAATCTATAGGAGTTTTCTGTGAAGGAATTGGATTACTCCTTTTTCGCTGGTCTGCTCTTCGAACAGCTATCGAGAACGAATGGGGTGGCCGTGAGTCCCTTGTCAAAGCTGATCAACTTGTCACGGATATTCTTTCGTGGTTCACTCAATTCAAAGGTATGGTTTACTCAATTCAAAGGTATATCAATTGACGCAACAAAAGATGATTCAATTCTGTGGATCGGAAACTCTGTTTTAATTTTTTTGGTGGATGTGTTCCAGAGCCACTTTACATTGATGACTTAGAAGACATATTGGATCAAGGTATGCTTTCTCTCAATGTGGAGGTCGAAGATGGCAGCATTGAAGAGGTATACATTTTCTTTTTGTAGTTTGTTTTTTTTGATAACTTCACTTGTTCTTATTTTATTTTTATGATTATATAGGTAGCTGAGAAATTAATGGTTATGCATGAAGAATTCTTGGACGGAAATTTTAGTTCTTTCGAAGAGCTCAGGAAAGCCAATCTCGAGCAAGCAGCTCGTCCTCAGACAGCGCAGGTACGTAGGGTTCTATACTGGTTTAATTTTACTATTTTTTTAATATCATATTTATAGGGTTCTATACTGGTTTAATTTTTATATTCTTTTAATATTATATTCACAAATATCAAGTCATAACTATTGTGTGCTTCAATGCAAAATGTCATCTAGTGCATCTATTTTTTCCTCTCACACCACCTTTCAATTTCAAGTCTTGAAAACCTTGCTATAGTCACTGGAGCAGCCACTAATTTTTTGTATTTATATGATTACCTCTCCATTTGCATTTCACCGGCTATAGTTTCCTACCTTTTATCTTCAAACTGTTCGTTCTCCTTTAAAAGACTTGGAAATCTGGAGATTTTTTTATTTTTGTTTTGAAGTCCTTTTCCCGAAACCAGCGATTGCATGTAACTTGATCATTTAAAAAATGTATTAAATCAGATTGTTTGTTAAGGTTAGCAGGGGTATGAGGTTTAATTTTATATAATGTACTGAAGTCTGTATATAAATAATTTTCAGGCATTTTACTCATTTTATATGGTAAAATTAACCATTTAGCCTTTGTGTAAGATGTGTAATTCTTAGTTAATGCTTCAAAGAGAAATGCTTGAATAATGTTATTTTTTTAATTTCTGGTTGTTTGGGATATGCTTTTACAAAGAGGTGTGTCTCTAAGAGACCTAGTTGGATATTGTTCCAAATATGATTTTGATCATGATTCTTTTTGAAATTCATTCAACAAGCTTTTTTATTAAAACCCATTATTTAAAAATAAGTTAATTTAAACATGTACAGATTAAATGAAATGCCAAGTTTGCGTTTTTATTTTAACCAAGTCCTCATTGCATTTCGTGGTTTTGTTGGGGACAATGAACACTTGATTTAATCTGAACAATGCTTGCAAAACATGTTTTTCTTGAATGTGTTAAATGTAAGAAGAAATGACAAGGTTTACAGGTTTCTATGCTAGTTTAATTTAGGGTCTTTCAATTTGTACATGATGGGTATTATTCACAAATATCAAGTCATAAGTGTTGTGTGCCTCAATGCAAAATGTTATTTAGCATCTACTTTCGTCTCACACTACCTTTCAATTCAAGTCTTGAAAACTTTGCTATAGTTACTGGAGTGGCCACTAATTTTGTGTATTTATTTGGGTTGTTCTTGTTTTCATTCCTTGTTTTCTTGGTTCATGACTTAGAAGTTGGAATAATGGGAAGTATTCAAAGAAAGTAAATATGTCCTGAATAATTATTATATTACTCTATATTTGAAATATTTTGGAGTTATATTTGAGATATTTTGAAGTGTGAAGTTGATAAATCTGATGAGAGTTATGATTTTCTTTTCTTTTAATCCCACTTCTTGTTTTTCACAATTTTCTTCTCACCTTAATCAGTTCCTAACCTACTTACTTCTATAGGCTCGTCCAAAATAAATGGGAGAACTTTTTTGTTGATCTCCCAAGGTGGATTGGGACTAGATTATATAATTTTCAATTTGCTACATATGTTTACATAGCATGCTTTTACTTGATCTGTACATATTTCTCCTTACTTTTTTTATGTACAACCAGGAAACAATTCTATTATTTTCCTCTTGTCTCGAATTTGAATGCATTAATAACGTTAAGCGTTTTCATTTCCCCTTATATAGTAGCCAAATAACAATCGGATGATCTTCCACTTTCGTTGAATTTGAATGCAGTAATAATGTTAGACTGTATTTTTTTTTTATGTTTTAGATTATAAATGATGGTGAAGATGACAGTGACGAAAATGGTGATGATGAAACCATGATTGTAGATGGTAACTCTTCAAGCATGAGTACGGAGATTCCAAGATCTTATTCAAACAATAATTCAGTTAATGAGCCCCGACAGAATGTTTCAGGCGAAGCAGACGATGGATGGGTTGTAGTTTCAAACAGAAGAAAGGGTAGGAAAACTTAGTTTTTTTTTTCTTTCATATTTTTGTTTCAAGCGTGGTAGTCCTCATCCTTTTTGAGGTTTTGCAAAATATCTTGAGGTGTGTATTGTGTACTCGGATTCTTTTTGTACTCATTTGAAGGTCACCCGGTGATAAGCATTTTTGTTGATCTCCCAAGGTGGACTCATGCTAGATTATATAATTTTTAATTTGTTACATATGTTTAAAGAGTATGTTTTTTAATTGATCACTATTTTTCATTATTTTAGATATTAGATAGATATACTTGATTAATTTTTATATTAATTGACAATGTGTTAGTTGAAAGTTGAAAGTTTGAAACTAATATGTATATAGGCGTCTAGGCGTCCTATCTCGGGACCTATGTTTTTTTAATTTAGTCGTATGTCTGTTTTGTATTCGAGTTTTATACATTACCGATGTGAGATAGTTGTGAAGTGCGGGTGGTGGGCGACCATAAACAACTTGGAAATGAGGCAGGTGGATGGTGTAGTGATGGTTGGTATTGTACCAATATTTGATCCAGCGGAGGAGGCAAAATCAAATACGCGACTGATCACTCGTAAAACAATACAATGAAGGTATGTTTAATGTAGAAGGTATTAATGCTCCTGATGATTGTTGATAAAGATGTTCAGGGCAACAATCATAAGAGAGCCTAAAAAACTCACGAACAAATGTAGTGGAAGATATCAAAATGGACTTTCCCAAGTTCTAATTAGGAACTTGGAGGGCTCATAAATGAGACAAACCCTAAGAGAAAGAATCTCATTTTAAGTGAACTTTAAAGGCAAGGGGAAAAAGCTTAAAAGCAATTCAACATTGAATGCATTCATCAAAATTGCTAGTTACAAGGGGATAGGATCTCTATATATAGAGGCATGCTCACTATGCACTCAAACACCCAGGCGATGTGGAACTTGGGTGGAAAACTCAGCTGCAACATACATGAATCAAAGCAACCTCACATTGGTGAATCAAAATGCCAATGTAAAAAAATAAAAAGTGAAGTCGTTATGCAAGATAATGACTTCACTTTTTCACTCAATAGAAATCAGCTTTCAAGATGATGTCTTCATTTTTTTTTTATTAAAAAAGGAAACCGATATGGTGGAAGATGACTTCATCTATAATGTCTTCCTCCACTTTGACGACTTGTTCCTATTTTACAAAAAAAATTCAACAGATTCATTTTTACAATTTTGAATTCAAAAGTACCCTGGAATACAAAAAAGCCACCTATGTCAATGAGAATAGTGATAGGTAGGCCCAAAATAATGCCTTTGAATTTGAGGGATTTAGAAGATGGTTGTCCTAGGAGTACTTAAGGAGAAAGTTGGAAGTGGATGGGATTTGAATCTAAGGATGAAGGTAAGGAGAAAGGCTTGGGTGGAGGATTTGGTGGTCTAGGTGGTTTAGGTGGCTCATCATCATCTAACATTAATAGAACGATTTTGGTTAAAGCACATTTGTGGCCTAGTAAGAATATTTCATCATAATAGCAAAAAAATCTATTTCTAAATCTTGTCTCATAATCTCTTGAGCAATTATAAGTTGCCAAAGCAATACTAGTTCTTGAAGAGAGATAAAGTATGTGAAACCTCAAACCTCAAATCTTCTGCCATACCATCACTTGAGTGACATGACTTGCTTCGCAAGTTGCCAAGATGCACAATGCATATCAAATTTTGTTTATTGCTTGAGAAATTATATAAGTCACTTGAGCAACAAGATATCAATTACGCAACAAATGTGGTGCTTGAGCAACAATATTTAGCGCATGCAATAAATTTCATTACATGAGTGTTGCTTGACCAACTTGACACTCAAGTGATGCATATAAAAAAATATTTTTTTTATAGTAAATACAAAGTGTTTTTCAAATCAACCTATATGAGTAGTAACTTATTAAAACAATTTCAAACATCTAATAACATTGTAAAATAATTACAAAATTCATTATTATATATTGATATAGAATATGACCTTGCAACATTGATAAGGTTCAATATTGTGAATTATGAATTAGGATTTATCAAATATGATTAAAAAAATCAAATTGACGTTGATTTTGTTTTAAAATAATTTTTAATAAATTAAAACACACATTTATGATGTTTATATGGATTTAATTCGTTTAGAAATAGAAAATGAAATAAAAATAACTCTAAACATAAAAATGTAATGAAGGATATTCAGAATTTGAATTTTATGGATGTGGCAAGTTAGAAAATCAAGAATAAATTAGGCTCTTCAAATCTCTCCATTGAACACGAAGTTTGATTCCTAAAACATAAAGAAAAAAAAATAGAAGACATAGAAGATGAAGAATGCATCGCTTTAAAGAGAGAAAAATCACCACTTAAATTTGAAAAACTGAGATAAGACTCAATAGTAAGGAAATAACCTCTTAACGAACTCACAAAGAAGAGCAATTTCAAACAAGCTTTTCTATTCCATGCAAAATTATGATTCAATTTCAAACAAGCTTTTCTATTCCATGCAAAATTATGATTCAAATGTGTATTTTTAACTTATACACGGTAGTTTAAGAAGAGCAAAATGGTAGGGCTTATTTGGTTGTTAATCATCCAATCACTAAAGCTAACTTGTTTTGCAAGAAAAACAATTCCAAACTACTAAAAAAAACTTCCCATCTCAATGAATGAACTTTTAAAAACTTCAAACTAGAAAATACCTTCGTTTGTTTAGATCACTAAAAGAATATTATTATCAAGTTTATTAAGACAAATGAAATATAAAACTCTTATTTTACAAAAATGAAAAAAAAATCATGTATAGAAAACCAAATAACTAATCTAGATCGAAATTTTGAATGATCTATCAGTCTTGGTCTACTTGTTACTATTTGCTTAAAAGTTAAACTTGACTTTTAAAATTATGAACGATTAATTTTGAATTTTAAAAAGTATAAAAATCTAAATTTAGAAAAATAGATTCTTAAAATAAATAAAAAAATAATTTTAAATTTTTCTATAAATATTTTTCAAGGAAAATATTTTTTATTCATTTAATTTAAAATCGGATCTTAATCTAAATAGCTATATAACAAAAAGTTAACCGTCAACAATCACTCGATTAAATTTCAGTAAGTTAAATCTTCGTACTAATCATACGGTAGGATTAAAAAAATGTTAAAATGGTATGTATAAAATTTAAAAGTGATTTAAAATGGTATTTACATCGATTAACACTACCTGAAAATTATTAAATAATAAATAATTTAAAAACAAAAATTAATTAATCATTATTAATTTTAATATTATTTTATAAACTAAAAATTATTAATATCTACAATAATCTCTATAATAAATAAAAAGTTATAAAGTTATGATTAATTATTAAATTATAATTTAAATTGATCTTTAATATTAATTATCAATATTTTAGTTACTAAAAATATTGTAATATCTAAATTAATTTATAGTTTAAAATTAAAATTATTTTAGAATCAATAACTGGATCAAATTCGATTGTCATGATTATTTCTTTAAGATATAACGATGAAATTAACTATCCCTTAGAACTATTAAATTTAAAAAATAATACGAGAAATATTTCTTTTAGATTATTGGAGTTTGGTCTCTCTGTATAATTGAATACTGTTTTAGCATCACATTCTCTATAAATAAAGATTTATGTGATTTAGGGTAAATATTTGTTTAACTCTTCGTATTAATATGAGAAATTTGATGCAAATTTAATTGGAATGCACTTACAAAAATTTTAAGAGTCATATAATTATAATATGAAATATTATAAGTTATATAATTTCAGTATAAAATATTTTCAGTTATATAATTTCAGTATAAAATATTATAAATGTTGAAAATTGTCAGAAATTATGAAAATGAGAAATGTAATATATATGATAAATATAAAAAATATGTTATATGGAAAAAATTGTTATTATATATATATATATATATATATATAATTGTAATAAAATCTAAAATATTTACACTATCTTAATCTTAATTTGCTAATACTAAAATAATAATTAATTTACAAAATTGAAGGATATTTTTTAAAACATAAACATTTTCTAAAAACTAATTTACATAAAAAAAAGAGATTAAATATTCTCAACTATCAGTCATCTAATAAAATTATAAGAGATGTAACAAAACATGAATAAGATTGTCACTGGTGGAACATTGTGGTAATAGGGGGCATGCCCCTCCCAAAAATTTTGAATTTTTTTTTGTATTATAGGTATTTTGATTTTTTTTATATTATAAATATTAGATAATATATTACAAATTAATGATGATTAAATCAAATATTTTATTTTTTTAAATATAATAATTAATGTTAATAAATAACAAAATATAAAATCAAACATAATAAAGAATGAAAAATAAAAAGATTTATCAAGATCTTTTTTAATATTTTTTTTCTATTATGGACAAATTGTTCTCATATTTCATTCTCACCTGTTTTCTTTTGTTTTCGAAGAGAAAAAAAATATATTATTTTGTTCTTATTTCTCCTCTGTTCTCTTCCATTCTAGATAAAGAAAAGAAAAAAGTAATTCTTTCATCTCATTTAATAGTGAAATATTAGTTTAATAATTTATTTAATGAGCTTCTTTTATATTAATTTTTTATTTTATGTATAACCAAATTCTAATTGTGGTTCCATTATATGTCTTTAGTTTCTCAAAAATTGTTCTCATCTCCCATTCTCACCTATTTTCTTTTATTTCTGAAGAGAAAAAGATCTATTACTTTTGCTCTCATCTCTCAATTATTCTCTTCCATTCTATTCTCGAAGAATTAAAGAAGAAGGTGATTATCTTTGTTTTCACTTGATAGTGAAATATTAGTTTAATTTTATTTAATGAGTCTCTTGTATATCAATCTTTTATTTTATGATTTTCATCAAATTTTCTTTTGGTATTTACGTCTCTCAATTTTTTATTATATTATGATAAATTATTTTTTAGTCTTATTTTTTTAAAATAGGTATATTGATGAAGAATAAAAGAATAGATTCATTTTTTAAAAGTGATAAAAGGGAAGATACACGTGAAGATGAAAATAGGACAAATTCAACTCTTCCAGATATTTTGAAGCATGATACTAATGATCTAATTGTTCAATTAGAGGAGCCATTTTTTAAGGTTCAAAGAATTATAAGTGATGAGTTTCATATTAATTCTTCGGAACGTGATCCAAGAAAGCAATCTATGCACAAGTCCGCAAGAACCGTTTACAGCTCAAAACCTCTATTGACACAATTCGTTGGCTGACATTTCAAGCTTGTGCATTTAAAGGCCACGAGGAAACACCAGAGAAGAGAGGTAACTTTCTTGAAATGATTAAACTTCTAGCATCATATAATGATAAAGTGGCACAAGTTGTGTTAGAAAATGCTCTGTATAATGCTAAGTATACTTCTCATCATATTCAGAAATAAATCTTGCACATTTTCTCTAGAAAAGTAAGAAGTCACATTCGAAAAGAAATTGAAGATTCTAAATTTAGCATAATTGTTGATGAAGCACATGATGAATCTAAAAAAGAGGAAATGGCTATTGTTTTGAGATTTGTAGATAAGGATGGTAATATAAAAGAACGATTTTTTGATATTGTGCATGTTAAGGATACAACAGCTGTCACTCTAAAAAAAGAATTGAGTGTTGTTCTCTCTAGGCATAATCTTAATGTTTCTACGATCAAGGGTATGATGGTGCTAGTAATATGAGGGGAGAATGGAATGGCTTGCAAGCATTATTTCTTAATGATAATCCTTATGCTTAATATGTGCATTGTTTTGCTCATAGACTACAACTTGCTTTGGTGGCTACTTCAAGAGAGGTCATTCAAGTTCATCATTTTTTTTCAAATTTGGATTTTATTGTAAATGTTGTGTGTTCCTCTAATAAACGTCATGATGAGTTACAAGCTGTTGAATTAGATGGAATAACTCAACTGTTAGAAATGGGTGAACTTGAAACTAGTAAAGGAAAAAATCAAATTGACACTTTAAAACGAGTTGGTGATACTCGTTGAAGCTCACATTTTTATTCCATTTGTAGTATGTTGAAGCTATATAATGCATCTTGTCTGGTTCTTCAAAAAATTATTGTTGATGGATCAACTTATTCTCAAAGGGGTGATGCTGATGTTGCATTTAATATGTTGTCTTCATTTGAGTTCATATTAATTTTTCACATGATGAAAGAGATTATGGGAATTACTAATTGTCTTTGCCAAGCTTTGCAGAAACAGTATCAAGATATACTGAATGTTATGCAATTGGTTTGTTCTACTAAAATTTTGATTCAAAAGTTTAGAGATGATAGTTGGCAAAATCTATTGAAAGGTGTGGTAATCTTTTGTGAACAACATGACATTGATATTCCTAATTTTAATTCTACTTATGTTGCACGTCATGGTCGTTCCCGACATCAAAAAGACCATGTCACTATGGAACATCATTTTAGGATGAATATATTTCTTGTTACAGTGGACAAGCAGTTGCAAGAATTAAATGACAAGTTTAGTGAGCAAACAATGGAACTTTTAACTCTAAGCTATGCTTTAGTTCCTAAGGATGCTTATAAAGCTTTTAACATTGACGATATATGCACTCTTGTGAACAAACATTATCCTTTAGATTTCAGTGAGCAAGAGAAGATTAGTTTAAAATTTCAACTTCAACATTTTATTATTGATGCTCCTAACCATCCAGATTTGAAGAATTTATCAATCATGCTTGAATTATGTCAATCTTTGGCAAGAATAGGAAAGTCAAGGACATTCTACTTGATTGATCGTTTAATTCGTCTTATTTTAACGCTTCCTGTCTCTACAGCTACAACAGAAAGATCATTTTCTGCAATGAAGATTATCAAAACAAGATTGCAGAATAAAATGGAAGATGAATTTCTTGCCGACAATATATGATTATTTACATTGAAAAAGAAATAGTTGAAATTTTTAGTTCTGATTCAATTATTGATGAGTTCATGGATCTAAAGGAACGAAGGGAAATCTTTTAGATATGTGTGATTTCATTTTTAGTTATCGTTATACTAAATTATGTTTTCATTTTTATTGTATTAGTGATAATAATTAAATGTATAAATTTTGGATGTATTATTTTGGCTCCCCTAACAATGTTGATCAAGATCTGCCATTGAAGATTGTCTTACAAGGCCTGCTACTAAATCTGATAGTGAATTTGAAACTGGTCTGGATGAAGTTGAAGTTGATCAATGCGATGTTATCTTCAAATCATTAGAAGGTGTTATCAACCTTGATGTCAATATGAGTGAGTTGAAAGATTTTCCTTATTTATCATCGGATGAGTTAAATCAAGCTCAATGTGCACTTTTCACCCTTTGTTACATTTTACAAAATGATCAATCAAGAGTCACACATGAATAAAAAATAGTCGTCAAATGACGTGATTTTTTCTGAAAATAAAGTCACAAAACTATTGATCCGAGAATTTTTCTTTTCTAAATACAAATTTAAGTAGAATGTGAACTTAAATGAGTATAAACTTAAGCGAATGTCGTGTATATATATATATATATATATATATATATATATATATATATATATATATATATATATATATATATATATATATTTATATAATTGGATGAATTGAAATTGTGATCTTACGTCTTTTAAGATATAACGATTAAATTAACTATCCATTTAGAAAGGTTAAATTTAAAAAATAATAGTTAGGATGAGAAATATTTCTTTTTGGTTATTGGAGTTTGGACTCTTGTGTGTCTATATATAAAACCATTATGCTTTATGTATAATTATTAGTTTATGATATGCCAAATGGAGTACTTAATCATTCTTAAAAATGTATATGTAGTAAATACGCTTACAAGTGGAGTTGTGATGAATATGTTCTCTTTAAAGCGGTACATGCATGGTGAATCATCATATGCAATGTCACTACTCACTAATATTGGTCATCCAAATGCATTATTGTATAGGTCATCACATTATGATTTTATAAGATGTTTTCTTTCTTTCTTTCTTTTCAGTTATACTTTACTCAAAGTAAATTAAATCTGATGCATATACCAATAATTGTGCCTGTCGTGAAAGGATGTGAACATCATGCTCTAGTGTAGTGTTTAAATACTCCACTCATCATTGCTCACAATTATACGAAAACTTTACAAAGCCTTTTTAACTTACGTTATTTTGGTGAGTCATTATTATAAAATTTATACTACTACGAAATTTCAAAAGCACCTAATAAATTCAATCCAATCTAACACGATATAAAACTTAATTTGAAAAAAAAAAAGTTAAAAATGGTCAACTTTTTTAATTTTTTTTTAATAAACAAATATTTGTATTAGTATTAAATTAGCATCGACTTACACAGCATTAATAGAATCAGCTTAATATTGAACATTTATAAATGGGGTTAAGTTGATTTTAATACAATGAAAAATGTTAAATTTTAAAAAGAATTTATAAAAACAGTAAAATTATTATAATTTTTTTAATATAACAAATATTTGTGTTAATATCGAATTAGTGTCCGACTGTGATAAATGTTAAAAGTAATAAGGTTAGCGTTAATTTAGTCGTCGAAACTAACTAAAATAAATATTAAAAAAGTAATATGTTAACTAAAAAAAAAAAATAAGGTTAATGCGTGCTTGACAATGAATATAAATTATATATTATTTTTAATCTGAAAACTCATTTAAAAATGATAAATCTTCTCACTTACAACTTTGCTCTCAAACTCTTATATAAATCTCTTCAAACTTATCTTTTTCATTGGTATTCATAAATATCCTCATCCTTTTCTCTTTCACCCATCTTTCACTCATCTCATCTTTTTGATCCACACATATGTCTTCGTACACGTTTTTTTGACTTATCTCCTTTATTTGCACTTATTTCCTCATCTACTATAATGTTTTTGTTCTATTTTTTTTGTTTATATTTTATTTTTGTAAACATAGAGACATTGGAATTGCATCCTATTCTTATTCACATTTTACACTCCAAGTGATTTCGGAGTTTGAATGTTGGTATTGATTATGTTTAAGGAGATTTATGTTGGTGGTGTATGGTTACAAATTAACATGAAAATATAATTGTTGCTAAGATGAATTAAACATGCTCTAGGTGTTTATTTTAATTTGATTTTTTTAAGTGCTAGATGCTAGCAATTATGATAATCATAGTTGAAGTGGAGAAACCTTTTAAGTTAGATTGGAGAAATATTTTTGTTGCAAAAGACAATTTCAATGTTATGGATATCGAGATATCTTTAGCATTAATGGCCATAATAGTTAAAAAGGTCTCATTGTTTAGTAAAATAGGATGCACTTCCATGATTGAAAAACACAAGGTTAGAGAAATGTTTCATTGCATGGCTAGTAAGCAAATAAGGGTATTCATTAAAGCATCATTCCTAGAGAAAATATGAGTTGATTGAATTTGTGTATTCAAATATTTGTGGTCCATTCAAGCTAAAAATTTTAATGTTGTACTTTACTTTTTTTTACCTTTAGCGATGGTTGTTCCAAGAAACAAAAATGTTCAACTGTTCAAATAATTTCATGCGTTGGTTTAGAGGTATATAACTAAAGTGCATTTGTGTTGACAATGGTTGAGTATGGTGGACCCTTTGCTTTTTAAAGCAAGCAACATGATATTGCATATAGAAAGACTCTCTCCTAAACTCCTCAATTAAATGACTTGGTAGAGATGATGATAATGACATTAATTGAGAGAGTGAGGTATAAGCTATTTGAAGCTAAGTCACTTAAATATTTTTTTGGGAGAGATAGTGTACAATTCCATTTATGTTTTTTTTTTTTATCTTAGTCTTTATGTTGCTTGGAATAGTAAGGTGCCTAACAAAATTTGGTTTAGCGAGAATGTTAAGTATGAGATCTTGATTGCAGGACATTTATGCTTGTTCAAAATTATGAGAGGTTGGATTTGTATACAAAGTCAAATAATTTATCTTCATTGGCTATATGGTAAGGATGAATATGGTTACATGTTCTATGTTTTTTTTTAGAAGAATCTTGTCAGAGTTTGTGTTGTGAAATTCATAGAACACTAACCTTTCAAGGCATTAATGACATTGACATGATTATTTTTGAACCCATTCAAGAGCTTATTCAAAATCTAGATATTGGCATTTCAAATGATGAGCAACATCATTATAAATCTAGATATGAGACTTTTCAAGACATGTTATATTCATCAATCCAACATTCTTCACCTTGATTAAAATAAACACATCTTCATTACATATACCAACAATCATACTCCACACTCCACCATGAAGAGTATCACTTGAAATCATCGTCCTGAGAATTTCCACTTGGAATCAAAGCATCCCAATAATTTCCACTTGAAATCAAACTATCCCGTGAATTTTCACTCGAAATCAAACCATCCCAAAAATTTTCACTTGGAATTAAACCATCTCAAGAATTTTCATGCACTAACCAGTGTATAATCACCACACACCTTACATAAATATTAGCCAATGCCTGTGTATAAAAGCCATACACCCTACAACAAACGCCAACAAAACGCGAAGCAAGCCCAAATCCCAAAATCAGATCTACCGCTACACAGACTCATCCTTTTTCATGGCTACGCGGTTATGCTATGAGGATATTTATCGCATTTTTTTTCATAAAAAATCATCGTCTCCCATAATGAGAGAGACACTCTTATCCGATCTGAATCATTTTTCTGTGATGTATCTCCACCTCGACAATTTTTCCTCACATGCCTAGGCTTTCCACATTGCCAACATATCACATTCATTTTGTAGTTTTTGTTCCCATGTGTCTCACTTCTAACAACCATCATTGATTTTTTTTTTCATGCTTTCATTACTTTTCATCCTTCTCTCTTCAAAAAGGATCTTACTAGCAATTTCATCAAAACTCAATGTTTTCTTGTCATACATCAAAACAGGCTTGATAAGCTCATAAGAGGACGGAAGAGACCAAATGAGTCTTTGAGATATATCTTCTTCCTCAACCTTAACTCCAATTGTCTCTAATTCACAGACAATTTCATTAAGATTACTAAGGTGATAAGAGACTTTTGTATCATCACCCATGCTTAGGTTATGAAATTTTTCCTTCAATAACAACCAATTTGATATGCCCTTTGCTTGATATAAACCTTCGAGTCTCTCCCAAAGTTCCTTTGCCGTCGACATTTTTTGCACGTTCGCAAGAACATTTTTAGCCACACACATACATATTGTACTAACAACTTTAACATCTTACTCCTCCCATTATTTTTCCTTTATGTCAGAAGGCCTTCCTTTTAACACGTTGTGTAATCCATATTGAATCAACACATCTTTGACTTGAGTTTGTCACAAGCCAAAATTCATCCTTCCATCAAATTTCTCAGTCACATTTGATCGCACTTGCAAAAGCCATTGCAATTTGAGCAACCAAGGATGATTTTCCAACAACAAGGAATTAATCTTTTCTGATGTTGCAACCACAGAGCATACTAAGAAAAAAAATCTTTATCGAACCTGAAATTAATCTTTTCTGATGTGGAAGGTCAGACTATGTTGCAACCACAGAGCATACTAAGAAAAAAAATCTTTATCGAACCTGAAATTAATCTTTTCTGATGTGGAAGGTCAGACTATGTTGCAACCACAAAGCATACTGAGAAAAAAATCCTTACCTAACCATAACTCTTGATACCACTTGGGAAAAATCCTTGAGAATCACTTTATTAATAGAGAAATAAAATAAACACAAGGAAACATATAGACAACTCTCACATGTCCTTTGGCTTCAAGTACACCCACACTCTCCAAAACATGAATTTAACTCAAACCTCACAACGCTCTCAATACAAAAGTATAAAAAATAAGAATAAGAAGAGTCAAATACAAGTTTGAAGTGTCTTTGACTAGGACAAGGAACATCTTGAACTTAGAGCCCATTATATAGTCACTAACACTCACCCTCTAGGTTATCCAAGGTGATGCGAGACTTTTTAAGATATGTTATTTTTATCGGTCCAACAAATTCAAATTTTTGAATTACAAATGGAAAGTGATTCACTTGTTAAATTGAATTTGTTTATGGATAAAAATATCATAAGGATTAGGTCTTCGTTTTCAGTAGCTGGATTGTGATCATGATTTGTCTAATATACGATGTTATAAATGAATAATGTATTATGCAAGTGTTTCAAGGAAAAATAAAAGATGTTGGTACACCAAGAATGATAATGGATTACTTAATTTTAAATACAATAAAATGAACTATGAATATTTTTTTTAGTGTGATGAATTTAGTGCATTTTACTCTTTATTAATGGAAACAGTGGTCCACTCATGGACCACTTAACTCATACTCCATGCTAGAATCCACCAATACGTTATTAATTAATTAAGTATGAAAAACATTTATAAAATTGAAATATGGTTTTGCTGTAATTTTTGGCTCATTTTGGAAATACAATTTCTAAAAGATGTAAAATCAAACTGAATCTAATAAAAATAATAAGACTATAAATATAAATTATTATTTTATTTTTGGTTAAAATACTTTTTTGTTCCAATTTTCGTTAAGTTTTTTCAAATAAGTCTTACTTTTGGTTTTGTGTTCAAATAGGTCTCAATTTTCGTCAATTTTGTTCAATTGGGTCATTTCTTGCTAACACCGTTTAAAACATTAACCGCCATGAACAGTGACTGCCACGTATCACTTTGTGATTTTTTTGAAACTTTTTATTTTATTTTTATTTTATTTTTATCTTTTTTGAATTTTTTTTTATTTTTTTTAAAAACATTTTTAAACGTGTTACGTGTCACTTCGTGGTTTCTTTGAATTTTTTTTTTATTTTTTTAAAAAAATCTTTTAAATATCCACGTGTCAACCTAATAACGTGTCACGTGTCAAAGTCAATGTTCTATATTCAATTTGGTCGCTATATTTTTTTTTTCAATTTAGTCTAAATTTTTGTTAACATTAACCAATTTGGTCACTCTCCAAATTAAAATCAAATTTATTTTTTATATTAAAATTCACATTTTTTATTAAATATTTTTATATAATATATTAAAATTCACATCATTATAACTTTGATATAAAAATTAAATTTGGTCACATCTTCGATAGGGACCAAATTGGTTAATG
>Ga0214545_1008650_pt1 | contig 16073 bp, 9 predicted proteins | sample CNSS4metaG_FD_160064 | JGI IMG/M metagenome (GOLD analysis project Ga0214545, IMG submission 160064) | Root nodule microbial communities from cowpea collected in UCLA plant growth center, Los Angeles, California, USA - CNSS4 | ecosystem: Host-associated > Plants > Roots > Nodule | place: USA... | reverse complement strand
GACACTGACACCACTCTCAACCCAAAACCTTAAGGCAATGGGTTTATGGGTCTTTATTCTTATATAGTGCTCTACTTTCTCATTTCTGGTCAATGTGGGACTTAGACTCACACTTGGATTCCTAACAGGTAATCACAATAACAAGAGTTGAAGTTGTGTTTTAATTCTAAAAAAATAGAGTCATGTTTTATTTCTTGTAATCAAATTTTAGCTTCTCTCTAGGATTTCTTTAGACACACTCTACACTTATTTTAATATCCTTGTAAGAGACATGTGAGAGGTACAACAACTATAAGTTCTTGTAATCAGATTCTTCATTATGAGAAATTGAACTCTCTTGTGTTGAAATTGAACGTAACTCTTATGATTCCCTATACTGGTATTGATTGCTATTGTTGTTGTTATGTCAAAGAAGATATAATTGTTATTTTTTATGATGTCCATATGCAAATAATGGTTTAGAATAGGTAGATCTTAATAGGATATGAATATGTGTCTAGATATGTTGTGAGACAAGCTAGATTATCCTTAAAATCAATTTAATCACAACATAATGAATTTTAAATAATTATGTCGTGAACTACATCATTTTCAAATGTATTAAAGGCTAAAAATGTTAAAATTGTCATATTAACTGATTAGGTTGTTAATCTAATCGATTAGGTTAAGTTTGGAGAAAAAATCTTGATTCTGCAATACAATTAATCGATTACGTTAATAACATAATCGATTAATCTCGTTAGGAAAATATTTTGTTTAAAAACTTAACATTCTTTATCATTTTGAAGAGACAAATTTTGCAATTAAAGATGAGAGAAAGAAATACTTGAGAGTTCGTGGAGAGATAATCACTATTTTTCATGTTCTCATCAAAATTCAAAGAATATTGAATTGGTTCTAAGGTTTCCTTGCTTGGCCTAGGATTGAAATGTAAAAACTGCACATCTACAAGTGTATTTGTTTTATATCTTTTTATTGTTGTTTTTATTTGGTATTTCCTTCATTGTGTAAGTGATAGGTATAGGTAATTGTGTGTAGCATTATCTTGGTTGAAATTCCTGAAGTGTATTTCAAGTTCTTGTATATCTAGAGTGTAGGTTTTACATAAGTGAATCTTGTAATCCTAACTCTTGATATTCTAATGGAAATTCTAGATAAGGTTGCTAGAAACTGGATGTAGATTTGTTAAAATCGAACCAGTATAAAATTTGGTGTTTCTTACTTTTTCTTTCATCATCTTTTAGTATATTGATAGTTGTATACACCATGTCAATTGATTGAAGATGTCCTTAAAATTATATTTAAAGTAAAAGAAGAACTAAATTTTTGAAAAACCAATTGACCCCCTCTTGGTTTATGAATATTGGCTGGATCTATTTTAACAATTGGCACCAGAGCTGGTTAATTGCAATATAATCAATTAAAAGATCCTGACCATGGCCAACGTTTCACAAATGCTTTTTGAAGGGGCTTTAATTAATAGACCACCACTGTTTGCTATTGAAAACTATCCTTTCTGGAAAATATGAATGAAAATCTATTTATAATCTATTTACAAGGGAGTTTGGGATTTTGTGATAAATGGACCATATATTCCTATGCATACCATTGACAATGTGTAGGTTGAAAAAGACATAAAATTTTGGACTAAGGATGAGAATAAGAAAGTTGTTTGTTGGAGAAAACTATTCTTTCTGGAAAATAAAAATGAAAATCCTTTTAGAATCTATTTACAATGGAGTTTGGGATGATGTGATAAATGGACCATATATTCCTATGCATACCATAATGTGCAGGTTGAAAAAGACTTCAACTTTTGGATTGAGGATGAGAACAAGAAAGTGCGGTATAATGCATGAATGAGGGATTCTACAAAGTTTCTACATGCGAGAATGCAAAAGAAATAAGGGAAAGCATGGAGAAAGCTCAAGGGGCATTAAAGAACCTGACCATAACAATTCAAAAAGCAGAAACAACAATAAAGATATCAATACATGCTTCATGATTGATGTTGAGTCCCAACAATGCAAGATAAGTACTTCTAACTCTAATATTCAAGCAAAGTATGACGAGCTTCTAGATAAATTTGAAGAATTACAAAAGAAGCAAATGAACTTAATTGTTTAAACAAAAAGCTTAAGATGAATTATAAAGAGTTGGAAAATAGATTGAATCAATTAGAAAAGGAAAATAAGAATTTGAATTTTGATTTGGAAAATTTGGACATCATTCATAAAAAGTCCTCTTGTAATTGTAATTTAACCTTGCAAGTTGGAATTTTTTATTGTAAAGACTGCAAGAACTTGAAAAATAGAGTTGAATTTCTTGAGAAAACTTTGACAAAGTTTACAATGGGAAAATCCAACTTGGATATCCTTCTTAAGTGTATAATGGATGGATATGGATATTCCTTTTCACAAAAACAAAAATATTTCAAAGAATTCTCCTTTCAACCTAAAAAATATTCACTACACATTTTGTATCTTGCTTCTATTGTTTAAAGAAGTTCCATACATCAAATTCTTATTATTTAAAAAATGTTGGTGTTCCAAGTGGAAAAAAAATTTTGTTGCCTAAAAACAACATCTATATTACTAACATGAAAGGACCCAACCACAAAATGGGTACCTAGATGTATTTTACTTGTTTTTACAGGGTTTATAAAAAGTCTAATGTTCAATGTGATATTCTTGTTAGGCTATACAAGTAAAGATAAGTTTGAATTATTCACCGCTTCAATAATGATATGAGTAAAGCATCTTTTTATATGTTTCTTAGGACATAAAAATTAATCTTTTACTACCAAAAATGATTTTAGAAATACAAATTGTGTTGTTGCATACATGTTATCTTTTAGCACTTTAAATAAAATGGAAATGCTTATCAAATCAAGTGCATGCAAGGAAGTTGTCTTCAATTGGGGGCAATTTCTTACTACTTTGATAAAAGTCTACTAAAGACATATGGTGAACACAACTTGCTTAGTATCATTCATCTTGATTTGGACAACACATCTTTTGGATCTATTGCATACTTGGTCACTAAAAAGGAAGAACCATGACTTTGACATACTAAACATAACTTGCTTGAAGTCAAATGTGCATTTTTCATGTTTATGCACAAATTAATTGATTAAATTATTCTGATAATTGATTAAAATCATGCATTCTCTACATGTTGTGCTTATGTTTTTGCTTTGTGATAATCGTTTATGCCAAGTTCCAAATCACCTAATATTTGCTAAGTTTGTTACATGATAAACCATCTCTCAACAACGCTCTTTACATTACAATCTTTAAAAATCTATGATGAGAAAGTGACTATAGGTGTTGGGTGCTTGTTCCTAGGGGGAGTAACAATGCATATAGCTTCTAGGATCAAGATTGTTCTTCTATGATTGATTGCACTTTGAGCTAATATGATATAATTTGTTGTATTGGGTTTGCATATTAAGTCCATGATGTTCTTTTCTTGGTACCTTATTGAACAATGTTGCTTGTACTTTGATATTCCATTTTCTCCTATCCGCATTTGTTGCATTTACTTTGATATCATATTATATAATGACATGCATTCCATAACTATCACACTCTTTGTTTCCTTCCTTACTCTTCATTCGTAAAAACCTCACTCTTCTCTAAAGGCCTCTTTATCACTATAGGGATTTCAAGTTTGGGGGAGCAAAGATAACCTAGGGTTTTGAATGTTTTTGTAATGTTTTAGTTGGATTTATTGGATATACTACACCATATTTGGATATATACTGCATTGTGATTTACTATTTTCAGTATTTTCTTCTCTCCATTTTTATCCTTGTTTTTTTATCATGTCCAAAGGGGGATAAAATTTTTGTTGTTTTATGTATGTTTGACCATCATAAAAAAATTGGGAGATTGTTGTTACTATGTCAAAGAAAATCAACTTGTTTTTTTATGATGTTCATATGCAAAGAATGATTTAGAATAGGTAGATCTTAATAGGATATGAATATGTGTCTAGATATGTTGTGAGTTAAGCTAGATTATCCCTTAAATCAAGTTAATCACAACATAATCAATTAGATGAATTAAATCGAACTGGGGACCTTTAGTGTGTAAGACTAACGTGATAACCACTACACCACAACAACCAACCTATCATGAAACTAAATTATTTAATAATCGTATGACTAATTTTATCCTAAAATTTAATCATAACATAATCAATTAGATGAATTTTGCATAAAGTTAAGAGAAAGAAATACCTTTGTTAGAATCAAAACAGTACCAACCAACTTATTATCAAATTAAACTAAATAAAAATAAAATAATACAAGTAAATTGTTGCTGCCCACGATCGAACTGGGGACCTTTAGTGTGTAAGACTAATGTGATAAGCACTACACCACAACAACCAACCTATCATGAAATTAAGCTATTCAATAATCATGTTACTAAGTTTTTCCTAAAACTTGGTGTTTCTTACTCTTTCTTTTATCATCATTTAGTATATTTATAGTCGTAAAGGTTCCAAACTATGCATTCTTGTATACACCTTGTCAATTGATTAAAGATGTTCTAAAAAACTATTTTTAAAGTAAAAGAATAACTAAATTTTTGAAAAACCTACTCACCTATCTCTTGGTTTGTGAATATTGGTTGCATCTTTTTTAACATTTATACGTTTAAATGTTTTATTCAATGTTAATGGTTTGATTTATATTTACTTGTCCAGATGAACTCATCACTCGTCTTATTTCACTGATTTTGATTGAGTTGGAAAACTAGTCTAAATCTAAGGTCTAATTTAATTATCTATTGTTGTTAGATGCTAGAAATAGATTTAAATATTTTAGCTTAATATAAAGTTATGATCTTAATGCAATGATTCATTTAATTAGGGGTTGAGGAATCGCTCTAAGTCTGAAGTCCTTAGTTTCTAAAGTCAAGAAATTGATTTAGAATTAGCCAAGTACTTTTAGGAACTTTGAATAATGGTTTTAATATGTAGTAAATCAATAACAATGTAATAGAATAATATTAGTGGAGTTCAATCTCAAAACACTCAATCTCATTAGATTAATTTAACTTCAAGTAGTATTTGTGTTTGTATTCATTATAATCAATCAAAGCATTGTTTCATTGAAAGTTTGAACAAATCTTAGATTATTGGAATATTTAAACAAACTCTTGTGGATGTGACACTTGTTTGGCACAACTGATCTAGTAGACTTATTGGGATTAGAACAAAAAGGTCAACATTGACACAATTAAAGTTACATATTATGACAATAAGATAAATTTTTTGAGTTTTAAAGAGTGAATTATTTGGTAGGAAGAGGTTACCAAGAAGGAGGCAAGGGCAATGTTCATAATTAGAAGTGAGTGTTTGATTTGAATGAGTTTAGGTGTGGTTGTTAAATATAATCAAAAACCCCACCAAATTGAAGGTTAATGGGAAAATTAAGAAGAAAGAAGTGAAAGAAGAATTAAACTATGGGCTGGAATTATATTATGTAATTATAGTTTAATATATGTATTCAGCAATAAGCCAAAAGATATGGTTGTTATCAATGATATTTTGATACTCTACCAAAATGCTTCTCTTTAGTCTCCTTAACCTGCTATAGGGAGTAGTAAAGCCAACTGACTCATAGTAGTTGCAACTTCACTTCTCAAAAAGCTCTCCTTATGCTAAGCTTGTGTGGCATCCTTTTGATCACTTCATGATGGTTCATCCAACTTAACAACCTCTTTTAGGATCAACTCCAACACCTCAGTATACACTCCTCATTGCATTCAAAACCAATGAAATCAAGTCAGAATTAGTAAATTGAAACTAAACCATAAAATACAAGTACATTAGTCAACCGAGCAAGTGCCAATTAGAATTAGAGTTTGAATGAAACTCTTGATCCTTTCTTTGTCCTTTCAAGGTCAGCACAAGTGTATTTAAGTCTTCTCTAGCTTCTCCCAATTGTCATATCATTTAGAGCTCAAATGCAAAAAGTCAATTATTTGTCAACTATTTGATCAACTCTAATGAAAAAGTCAACTCTACAAAATTTGATGAGACTTGGCAAATTTGGATGCTTTGGTTGCTTTCAATCATCACCTCATTTTTATCCTTGCATCTATTGGCTGCATTTAGACTTTACAAAACTCAATTACGGTTAGTCAAGCTAAAGACTCCACCTAACGACACTAACTAGACAATCCTACTATGTTATATTTCATTTAAGCACGAAGACTACACTAGACACATTACTAATTTGCTTTAACTCTTACTCTAAACTGAACACAACCTTTAAATTGCACACAAACACAAATCTAAACCAACTAGACTAATAAAGCTAACTAAGAAAACTTATTCTACTCTATACTACCTATTCTACTATTATGGCTACTACTAACTCTACTTATTTGAACTAAAATGCTATAAACATATATAATATTTTGTAATCTAAACTAACCTTCTAGATCACTAAACTATTCTAAGAGCAATTCTAGAACTTACACTAAAAATGCACTAGAAAGGTCCAATTAAGCTAATTTCACAAAACTAGTCTAAAAAGCTAATTAAACTAAATATATGCTAAGAAATCTTATTTAACAAGTTAGATCTACCCAAAACAATACAAAAATCCAAGAAAAATTGTAAAGATAAGGGACTTATCAGTGTTTTTAATCTCTTGTGGTTCTTTAATAGAGGTGTGTTCTTTCCTAAACGGTTCATTTCATTAGTGTTTGTAATTTCAATTTATTTTTAGTGTTTAGTTAATCCCTCATTTAAGAATTATTAACAATTAGTTTAGTATCTTTTGATTCGAACCAGTATAAAATAACTTGTGCAATTTTCTCTTCTCTAGTTTTTATTTTATTGTGATTATTAAAATAAAAGAAAGTTATTTTAATTGAACTTTGATTTTTAAGGGAAAATTTTAAAGCACAATTTTATTAAGAAACCAATTCACCCCTCTTTTATTTTTTGTCCAACGTAAATATTCTATTGTGCAACGATCCTAAGAGAGTTCCTCGAAGAGAAAGTAAAAATCACATTACTTATCTTAAAGCACCATTCTTCTTAATTTGCATCAAATGTAAACAAAACCCAATACAAAATTAAATTAATATAGAAAATAAATATTGGAACCAAGATATGTTGTAATAAAGTTTGAATTTGAAATTCAAAAACGCAGAACACTGTCTATTGTTTTTTACATAAATGAAGTCAATGCAAAGTGTGCAGATACATCAAAAGTTTTTAGAAACCCTTATCACAAAATAATAATAATAATAATAATAATAATAATTCAATTTATATTTTCTTTTTCAAAAATAAAATGCCTTCTTTTGTAGACCAACAACAACCTAAACCAAAGAAATGAGAATTTTTACAACATACCATGTAATTTTTGTGAACAAGAAGACAATGCAGAGTGTGTAGACACATAAAATGTATTTAGAAACCCTTGTCACCAAGAAAGTAATAACAATTGAATCCATATTTTTTCAAAAACCATAATGGGTCCTTTTGTTGACCAGGAACACTAAAAACAAAGAAAATGTTAGCTATAACAAATTAGGTGTATCAATGATACAAATGTTACTGTTTCCATTTAAAATATATAGCAGATCCTGTATGTGGAATGAAATTTTACCTATTTCATCTAATTGAAGGAAGATCTTACTAATTTAACCTATCAACTTATCTAGTGGAGTAAATTGGAATTCATATAGCTGGGAAAAAAACATTAAAACAAGTGAGAAATTGTGATTTCGAAAAGGTTTAACTTTTTTTCCCAAAATAATAATGCCTTAATTGCTGGTTAAACAAAATAATGAATTATGAATTGAAAAAGTGTAATCTTTTTTTTTCTATACAGAGAAAGAATAATGCATAAGAAAGGGGTTAACCTTAAAAAATGAGAAAGTGCCATTGATTAGGGTCAAACCCTAAAGAATGAAAATAGGAGGAACAATTCACCATTGATTGTTTGAAAGGGGTTTAGGTTACACATTTTACAAATTTGATACAAATGGAGCAAGATCTTACTGAGTTAACATGTGAACCTATCTAATAAAGTGAAATGACTTTCATACAACTATAGAGAAACATTAGAGAGAATAAAAAATCTTTAACCGAAAAAAGTTTAATCTTTTCCTACAAAAAAAGAACGAAAATGTCCAAATTAGTGGTTAAATAGAATTTGGAATTGTAAACTTGAAAAAGTTTAATCTTTTTCCAATAATAGAGAAAGTAACAAAATAAATCTCCAAAGGCCAATTGAGAAAATACCTAAATTAGGTTGAAACCCTAAAAAATAAAACTAGGTGCCACATTTTCAAAGATTTACATTGATACATATATGCATACAATGAGCTAACATAAAGAGGAGTAGAGGTGTCAATTTGGCCCCTAGCCCATGGGCCAGCCTGGCCCACTCTTCATAAAGCCCCTTTTTAGGGAGGGCCCAAAGTCCCTCTCTAGTGGATTAGGGCTAGGGCTAAGGTGGGTTAGCCCCCCAAATAATACTACATTAAGTTAGAGTCAAAGATCAAGTCGAGCGACCCAGATGGGCCAAACGACCCGAATGGGCTTGATGACCCAAACGGACCCGATGACAAGGACGAGCCCGACGACCAGGACGGGCCTAACGACATGGACGAGCCTAACAACACGAACGGGCCCGTTCCCACACTTATCCAATTTTCGTTCTTTTTTTGTAGGAAAAGATTAAACTTTTTTCGGTTAACGATTTTTTATTCTCTTTAATGTTTCTCTATAGTTGTATGAAAGTCAGTTCACTTTATTAGATAGGTTCACATGTTAACTCAGTAAGATATTGCTCCATTTGTATCAAATTTGTAAAATGTGTAACCTAAACCCCTTTCAAACAATCAATGGTGAATTGTTCCTCCCATTTTCATTCTTTAGGGTTTGACCCTAATCAATGGCACTTTCTCATTTTTTAAGGTTAACCCCTTTCTTATGCATTATTCTTGCTCTATATAGAAAAAAAAAAGATTAAACTTTTTCAATTCATAATTCATTATTTTGTTTAACCAGCAATTATTATTTTGGGAAAAAAAGTTAAACCTTTTCCAAATCACAATTTCTCAGTTGTTTTAATGTTTTTTTTCCCAGCTATATGAATTCTAATTTACTCCACTAGATAAGTTGATAGGTTAAATTAGTAAGATCTTCCTTCAATTAGATGAAATAGGAAAAATTTCACTCCACATGCACGATCTGCTATATATTTTAAATGGATACAGTAACATTTGTATCATTGATACACCTAATTTGTTATAGCTAACATTTTCTTTTTTTTTTGTAGTGTTCTTGGTCAACAAAAGGACCGATTATGGTTTTTGAAAAAATATGGATTCAATTGTTATTACTTTCTTGGTGACAAGGGTTTCTAAATACTTTTTATGTGTCTACACACTCTGCATTGTCTTCTTGTTCACAAAAATTACGTGGTATGTTGTAAAAATTCTCATTTCTTTGGTTTAGGTTGTTGTTGGTCTACAAAAGAAGGCATTTTATTTTTGAAAAAGAAAATACAAATTCAATTATTATTATTTTGTGATAAGGGTTTCTAAAAACTTTTGATGTATTTGCACACTTTGCATTGACTTCATTTATGTAAAGAACAATACACGGTGTTCTGCATTTTTGAATTTTAAATTCAAACTTTCTTACAACATATCTTGGTTCCAATATTTATTTTATATATTAATTTAATTTTGTATTAGGTTTTGTTTATATCTGATGCAAATTAAGGAAGAATGGTGCTTTAAGATAAGTAATGTGGTTTTTACTTTCTCTACGAGGAACTCTCTTAGGATCGTTGCACAATAGAACATTTACATTGGACAAAAAATAAAAGAGGGGTGAATTGGTTTCTTAATAAAATTGTGCTTTAAAATTTTCCCTTAAAAATCAAAGTTCAATTAAAATAACTTTCTTTTATTTTAATAATCACAATAAAATAAAAACTAGAGAAGAGAAAATTGCACAAGTTATTTTATACTGGTTCGAATCAAAAGATACTAAACTAATTGTTAATAATTCTTAAATGAGGGATTAACTAAACACTAAAAATAAATTGAAATTACAAACACTAATGAAATGAACCGTTTAGGAAAGAACACACCTCTATTAAAGAACCACAAGAGATTAAAAACACTGATAAGTCCCTTATCTTTACAATTTTTCTTGGATTTTTGTATTGTTTTGGGTAGATCTAACTTGTTAAATAAGATTTCTTAGCATATATTTAGTTTAATTAGCTTTTTAGACTAGTTTTGTGAAATTAGCTTAATTGGACCTTTCTAGTGCATTTTTAGTGTAAGTTCTAGAATTGCTCTTAGAATAGTTTAGTGATCTAGAAGGTTAGTTTAGATTACAAAATATTATATATGTTTATAGCATTTTAGTTCAAATAAGTAGAGTTAGTAGTAGCCATAATAGTAGAATAGGTAGTATAGAGTAGAATAAGTTTTCTTAGTTAGCTTTATTAGTCTAGTTGGTTTAGATTTGTGTTTGTGTGCAATTTAAAGGTTGTGTTCAGTTTAGAGTAAGAGTTAAAGCAAATTAGTAATGTGTCTAGTGTAGTCTTCATGCTTAAATGAAATATAACATAGTAGGATTGTCTAGTTAGTTTCGTTAGGTGGAGTCTTTAGCTTGACTAACAGTAATTGAGTTTTGTAAAGTCTAAATGCAGCCAAAAGATGCAAGGATAGCACTGAGGTGATGATTGAAAGCAACCAAAGCATCCAAATTTGCGAAGTCTCATCAAATTATGTAGAGTTGACTTTTTCATTAGAGTTGACAAATAATTGACTTTTTGCATTTGAGCTCTAAATGATATGGTAGTTGGGAGAAGCTGGAGAAGACTTAAATACACTTGTGCTGACCTTGAAAGGACAAAGAAAGGATCAAGAGTTGCATTCAAACTCTAATTCTAATTGGCACTTGCGCGGTTGAGTAGTGTACTTGTATTTTACTGGTCGTCAGGCCTGTCTGGGTCGTCGGGTTCGTCTGTGCCGTAGGGCCCATCCGGGTCGTTGAGCTGGTCCGTGTCGTCGGGCCCGTCTTGGTTTATCGGACTCGTCCGGGTCGTCGGACCATTCAGGTTGTCGGGCCCGTCTGGGTCTTTGGGCTTGTTCGGGTTGTCGAGCCCGTCCTTGTTGTCGTGCCCGTCCTGATCTTCGGGCTCGTCCGGGTCGTCGGGTTCGTTCGGGTCATTGGGCCTATTGAGTTCGTTGGGTAGGTTCGGGTCGTTCGACCTATTCGGGTCGTCGTGCTTGTCCCACAGATAGTAATATATTTTACAAAATAATATATTTTTCATGTGGAAGATGAAAGCCCATGGGTTGGCCCTGGCCCACAAGGCTTTTGTTGGGTTTTTGGCATTGTAGCCTTCTTTGATGGGTCCTTTTTTTCAATCTGAGCTTTTTTTTGCCCTAGCCCACATGGGTCAGGGCCAAGCCCTATGGGCTGGGCCAAATTGACACCTCTTGAGAGGAGTAGAGAAGAAAGAAGAGTAAAGAGATGATATACACATATAGGAGTACAAAAGTGAGAAGAGTAAAAGGAAAATTACAAAATATTTTTAGGTGAGACGTAAAATTAACTTTTTCTTTCAAATAAAATGAAAAATGTGATATTTCTTACCATCTTAATATACATCACAAATGAGATGAAATCCATTTGCCATATCTTAACACTCAAATTAATATATAACAACTACCAATATGGTTGCTAACTTGAAAAAGATTATAGATACTAACTTGTAAGAAATGTTCTTTCATTAACTTTATTAGTCACCATCCATTCCATTTGAGTATTTCACTTTAAACTGCTATTAAAAGAAGTTACGTTAGTGAACTAGTATTTAATTTTTGGCTAAAATCATGTTTTGGTCCTCTAATTTGTCAAAAAAAAAATCAATTTGGTCCCTAATTTTCATACGGTTCAATTTAGTCCACTAATTTTTAAAAAAGATCCAATTTGGTCCTCGTCGTTATATATGAGAAAACACCGTTGAGGGAGTAGTAAGGTGACATTGTGGAACAAAATCGTGTTAGTCTTGTTAATTTTGGATTGAAATTGGTGGGAATGAGGTGAAAACTATGTGTTTTTGGGGGAGAAAACGTGATATTTGCCCTAATGAACCATGTTGTATCTCCACCCTTAATCTTGGCTTTCCTTCCTCTATCGCTTGGGTGATTTATGCCTAGGTATCCATCATCTTCATCTTGCTCATGCAACGATGGGGCATGCAAAATTGTAGCTTTTCCTTTCATGGTGGTGAGTCTAGGGGGGTTGGGTGTACCACCCATTTGCAATTGTGGACAGGTTGCAGTGTTGAGAACGAATAAAATTGCAAATAATGGTTGCAAAAAGTTTTGGGGATGCCCTAACTACAAGGTTAGATTCATGGAATTTGTTTTTTCTTTTAAGGTCTACCCTACTACAAGGTTATGTTTTGTTGTTGTTGCTTTGAAGAATAGAGAGGAAGTGAAGATTTGATGGGGTGCAATTATTTGAAATGTTGCATAGAAGATGGTGGTGATGAAAAGGATTATATTATTTTGAGGCAAAAGAGGAAGATTTATAGTCTAGAGGAAGATATCAAGATTTTGAAGAAATGATTGAAGTTGTTAATAGTGTTGTTTGCTTTTTAGGTGGGGTCGTAGTGTGTGTGTTAGTGAAAAGTCCATGACTTAATGTAAAAACAATGAATGAGTTGTAAGTAGGTATGAAGTGTAGCTATTGAAGGTTGTGGTCTTTTGTATTGTTATAGTACCGTTTAATGAATGAAAAATTTGAGTTTGTTGTAGAAAAAAAAACATTTGTATGAATGAATCAACAATTTTACTTCCTTATACAAAGAAACATTCATATATTATGCAAATGTTATTAAAAGAATGAAAAGTTTAATTTATTTATACAAAGAAGCGTTCATATTATTCTACAAAGGGTCTGCTATTATGTGGTGTTGGGTAAAGAAATATAACATCTCATCTCAAATATTCAACACATTCATTCATAAATGTCAAATCAATAGCAATGTTAAATATAAGACACAAATTATTATAAAATACCTTTTGTTGGTCTATTGTAAATGTGTAAAGAGGAACAAACTTCCAAACCTCCAAGATCCTCAATAAACAACTCCAAGAACTAAGAACTAAGTCCAAGTATCCTTGTTTCCTACTTCAACAACAACCCACGCTATTGGCAACATTTAGTCATTAACATCCCTTCCAATAGTTGTTAACAATTCATCTCCATACTTTCCTTTCAAAAAACAACCATATAAACCTATTATAGGCTTACATGAGATGAAACTATCATTGCATGCCTTCAAACATGTATAAAATCTCATGAATATTGGTGTCCCATCATTTTCTTCTACTTTAACCTTTGTAGTAGAACTGAGCTTAGATATAATAATCTCATGTGCATAGTCATACACCCTTTTAAATTGTTCTTTAAATGAACCACTTGGGTGTTATTAAGCCAACATTGAATTTTCTACTGCATATATGGTTGTCATCAATTTTCCTCAATTGCCACACGTCCAAGATATATACCACAATTGCCACACGTCCAATTTTTTTGTTAAATAAAAAATAAATATATGGGTTCATAAATATATGATCAAAATAAAATATTTTTTTAGGTGCAGTTAGTGTTTTCATAGTCATCTTTTTGGTTCTTGTAGTAATTTTAGAAGGAGTTACCATTTACTAAATGGGCTAAAATTTTTAGTTAAGAACAAACCCATTTCTAAACCACTAAAAAACTCGTAGAATTTCTTGTCTTTACTCATGAAAGTTAAGGAGTCTAGGTCGTGCCATCATCAGTTGCGGTAAAACAACCCTAAAATCATAAGCACACACCATCCTACATATACCAGAAGACCACTTTACCACCACGCGATCACCGTCACACCACTGTGCGACCATCGATGCACCACTGCGCAACCACTACAATGCAAGCGTGAGCTCAAGTTGCGAACTCATATAACAGGTGCACAGAAGTGTGCACGAACGAGAGAAGAGCAAAAACGAATCACAAATCGAATTGCGATTCACACGATTCACACTTGTATCGTGTGATTCAAGCACAATTCAGAAACAGAAACAATACATCATACGATTCATATTGTTCAGTAGCTGTTTCATATCGTACGATTTGTATCTTGAATCATACAACACTTATTACCATGTGTCAATGTGCAAAGTGAATGTCTTCAACCAAACTCCCTCGCATAAATTAAAATATTTGTGGCAGCAAAGTTTCAATATAGCAGAAACCCCAATCTCTCGTTCAAAGGAAATCTCCCTCTTCCTTTGTCATGTTTTGCCCTATTTTTTAATTACAAAGAAAAATTTCACCTAATTAATCAACGTTTGACACATGTGCCACTCAAAAATCTATATAGCTTGTCGTTAATAATTATAACACCGTCTTTAACTAAGATTAAATTTGACATCATTTAAAAATTAAAGGACTAAATTTAATCTTATAAAAATTAGGGACCTAATGATTTTGTTTTTGACAAATTAGAGAAAAAATGATTTTTGCCTTAATTTTTTTAGTCTGGAATTTTGTTTTTGAATATTTCTACTTGGTCACACTTATTTTTATCACTTACAAAGTAAAGTCTTCAACATAGAGTCTTAGATAGGTTTAATTATGCCTTTTGTCCCCATTTTGGAGTCAAAATTTCAAAATGGTACCCAAATTTTTAAAAGTCTCAAATAGGTCCTCTTTTTTGTTAAAACGTCTCAAGTTTGTCCTTTCTGTTAAGTCAAGGTTGACGCCGTTAGAGGGAGTGTCATGTGTCAGTTCCTCAATTTTTTGATTTTTTTTTTGAATTTTTTATTTTTTATTTTATTTTTTTGAATTTTTTTTAGAAAATCAAAATTTTGCCACGTGTCAAGCTATCGTCGTGCCACGTGGCAGTGACAGAGACACGTGTCAATATTATGTCAGATGTCATTTCCTTAGTCTCAATTTGGTCCCTGTATTCTAATTTTTGACTCAATTTATTCCTTATTTTTTATAAAAATAATTCAATTTCGTCCCTCTCCAAATTAAAACAAAAATTAATGTTACACAAATATTTTTATTAAATTTGATATTTTTATTCAAATTGATATTTTTATTATATATTTTTAACATAGCTAACTTTATTTAAAATTGTGTTTCACATTCAACTTTACTTAAAATTGTTTTCAAATTTTAAATTTATATGTTTTTTATTGTTACATGAACTAGTTAATTTATGAATTTTTTTCTATTAACATTATTTTCTATTAACAACTTTAAAACAATTTTAAATAAAGTTCAATGTAAAATATTAATTAAATGAACTTAATTTGGTTAAAAATATTTACTTGAAATATCAATTTTAATGGAAATATTTGTGTATATTTATATAGAAATTAAATTTGATTTCAATTTGGAGAGGGACAAAATTGCTCATTTTTACAAAAATTGGGACTAAATTGAAACAAAAATTAAAATAAAGGGACCGAATTGAGACTAAGGAAATGACACCTGACATAATACTGACACGTGTCATTGTCACTGCTACATCACTCTGTCATTGCCACGTGGCACGATGACAGCTTGACACGTGGTAATTTTTTGATTTTTTTAAAAAAATTCAAAAAAAAAATCAAAAAAGAATTAAAAAAAATTTGAGGAACTGACACGTGACACTCCCTCTAACGACGTTAACCTTGACTTAACAAAAATGGCAAACTTGAGACGTTTTAACAAAAAAATAGATCAATTTGAGACTTTTCAAAATTTGAGTACAATTTTGAGATTTTAACTCCAAAATGGACAATCAAGGAGAGAAATGATCAAATGATCGAAAGAATTTAGAGAGAAATTTGTTTTGTAAAAAAAAAAGAAAAAAATTTAAAAAAGATGGAAGAGGAGAATGAGAGTGAGTGAGTACCAGAAAAAAAAGAGAGATTGGGTGTCTGAATCTGAGGGGAATTTGGGGTGTGGTGTGGGTTATTGCATGTGATGGTGAAAGGGGTTTTATAGTGTGTTGC
>Ga0214545_1008648_pt1 | contig 16076 bp, 3 predicted proteins | sample CNSS4metaG_FD_160064 | JGI IMG/M metagenome (GOLD analysis project Ga0214545, IMG submission 160064) | Root nodule microbial communities from cowpea collected in UCLA plant growth center, Los Angeles, California, USA - CNSS4 | ecosystem: Host-associated > Plants > Roots > Nodule | place: USA... | reverse complement strand
AAGGAAAGACAAGGTACTTAAGTTGTCCATTGAGACGCACCTCTCTTTCCTGGAAGTCTACTCAACAAGCTTTCAACTTATTTCTTTTCAGAAAACCTCTTTCAAAAATGCAAAATAATTTTTCATACGAAAGTAATCAACATTGTAGTTTTCAAATGGATTACAATTGCTATCCACAGCAACCACGTGATTTTCAGCAACAAATTGTCACACCTACTTCTGCACATGATATAAGTGGGTTAACTTTACGACAATTTAATGATCTATATCCTAGATCATCTTTTTTGGTATATGAGCAACAACCATATTCTGAGTGTCCACCTCAGCAACCATATGTTCCAAATAGTTTTCAGCAATAATATGTACCACCACAACAAGTTGAAGCAACCAATGGACCATCCTAGAGTAAAGTTATGATATTAATGGGTGAAGTTATAGAGAAATTAGAGTCCATGGATGAAAGGTTGCAAGTTGATCTAAGATGCAGAAATATTGAGGAAAATTGGTACAAAAATAAGCAAATATTGTCTGATATGTTGAGGGATGCAAGTAAGAACAACTTCATAGAATTACTTGTAACTGTTAATACCACCCCTCAACCCCATCAGAGATTTCCTAAAAATCCAGATTTTAACGAACTTCGTCATGAAATCAAAGATGTGATTCTGAAGTTGGCCATCAGAGATGAACAAATGTCTGAAGATTTGAGTCAGCTAATGAATCAAGCAGTGAGAAAGGTCAGTTTGGAAGATATGATGAATATGATGATTGAAATGATGAAGATGAATCAGACAAATCAGAAAGAGATGATGAATGTCGCCACAAAGCTTGCAAAATCAGTCTGAAAAAGCAATAACGGAATTGATAGAGGCCGTACCCCACCAAATTAAAACACTTAAAATGCAGTACATGAAAGTGAACCAAGTTGTCTCCCAACGACCAATATTTTCATTCAAAGCTTCAATTTCCAGATAAACACAACAATAACATAGGGGAGTTTGGCAGATTTACGGATGCAACGTACAATTGAAAACTTAAATGCAAACGTGTAAAATCAATGTAAAAATAGTGTTGATTCTTTGCTTCAAATGAACATCCACCAATCATGGATTATAACTCAAAATTGTTATATTAACGCTAATGGATCTGAATTAATTACTAAGCGCAGATGAACTCGAACTGAAGTGCAATTAAGCAAAGCACACATCCATGAATCTGCTACAGTTCACTAAGCATGAACACACAATGATTCCACTCTGCAAATTAGGCAAAAATAGAATGGTTTCTTAATTTAAACCCAAATGCAAATTCAGAATTGAGAGATTAACATAACTCCACCAAACAAAACACTTATCTCAAGGTTTCAATCCAATATCTGCAAAGAATCAACACATAAACTTAGTTCCTCATGGAATCCGAATTAGGCTTCTCAACAGAATTTGCAATTCAACCGTTCAAATGACTTCAAATTGACACTGAAAGCTTAAAATGGTGCAGCAAACGAAATGAGCAAGGGATAATAGAAGAACAATGAAAACAACCACCAAAAACGAAAATGCTTCAATATAAATGTCACCCAAAGTGTAGTAAATGTGAATACAAGCAATAACTCTTATCCAAGACTCATAAAACGTAAAAAAACGAGTGGAAAACATGAAAAAAATAGCTTGTGCCACCATGGGTCACCTTCCAAAGCTTAAAAACAACAAAAATGGAGGTTTGAGAGAGTGGAGAAGGAAGAAAGCAGCTGTTGCATGTTGAATGACCTAAAACTCGTGGTCACCTCACCCCTTGCCACTAGTATTTACAAAAATGCCATTATGAGCTGTAAAATTATAAAAATGCCACTCTGGGCCTCAAATGTTGACCCATTCACTCTGATGACATGGAATTAAAGTGGCAACGATGTGGTGACTCTCTTGAACTAAATATTAATGTCCAAGCTCCAAAATTTGCTTCACCCAAATACCTAAAAATAATTAAAAAACGAAAATTAGGCCAAATAATGCGAAATTAACCCAAATTCGGAACAGTGGCCCAATAAAGCCCAACAGATGAAAACACACTAAAGATGAACAATTAAGTACTGAACAACTGTAAAATGGGTACACAAGGGCTAGTGGAATGGAGGAAAATAATGACTCATCAGGAATCACATCATATTGATATATCTACTGATGGATATAATGATTGTCATAGTAATATGTCTACTGATGGACATATTAAGGATGTTGTTGAAGTTAATGAAGTTAACCATATTCTACCTTAGGAAGAAAGAAGGAGCTAATGGATTGTGTTCAAGAATGGTTGAGGAATAAAGTGTGTGGGTGAGTACCTCACCCACAAATTAATAAAAATGGCAAAAGGAAAAATTGTTGATGAAAAAGTGTTGAAATAATTGCTTTCTAAAAAAAAGAAAGAGCAAAAAAGCAATAAACGAAAAAGAGTTGTTTTTGAAATTATGCTCCATTATTCTTCCTACATTACTATTTCAAAAACCCAAAAATTCTAAAATTTTTCCTACCTTTACCTTGGTCCCATTATAACTTGTAAAAGACTCCTCATGATCTTTGAATGCATGTTTTCTGAAAGTTTTTGAATATTAGAGTCTTGTTAAGTATTATGAGAGTTTACTTACATGAGTATTTTGAGTGAAAAAACAAGCCAAGACACTTGAGTGAATTTTGGAGAGAACATATACATTTTATCTTAAGTGCTTTCTTTCATAATTGATTGTCTTGTGAATTCAAAAGATTAATTCATGTGTGAAAAATAGAATCTTTCCATTTGTATATACATGATAATTTGATTTCTAGAGTATTGATTTGTCTCCAATGATGTTCATTCCTTTGATCCAGTGTTGATGTGAAATAAAATACCTCAGAACAAGTTTTGAAATTGTTTAATTTTGCCCAGGAGTGCAAAAGGATAAGTGTGTCGGTATGATGAGTGCGTATTTTTGCCCTCATTTAATGTTTAATTCTGGGTATTTAATTGAATTTGTGTGCTTAAAGAGTGATTTAATTGATAATTCTGATAATTAGGGTATTTGAGCTTGTGTGATTAAAATGTCTTAAAAAGTTAACTTTAGCTGCATAAATTATTTTTGGATATTTTAACGTTTGTTGATGCAGCTGAAGTTAAGTTTTAAGCTCATTTAAAGGTGGGAAAATGAATTGATTGAAGTTAGAAAACACCTTTGAATAAGGCTAAAATCACCTCCATCAGGCCCGACGCTGGCAGCCACTACTCCGTCACCGCCATTCACCGGAGCAACACCATTCGAAAGCAGATCTGTGTCATTCACCACAATTTCGTCGTCATCTCTAAGCAGATAGCGTCCTCTTCTTCACGCATCTATTGCAGTTCCATTTTTCATCTCTGTAGCAACCAATTCGGCCACGATAACCACCAACTTCACTGCTATAGATAGGCGCAAACTCCATCTCAGCACCTACGACTCCAACCATGTCACCGGAGAAGAGAGGAGTAGAGCACCAAGTTTCTGAACCATAGCAGATCCAGATTCGCACCAGATGTTCGAATAATCACCATGGAATCATCTTCCATCTCGCGCATCTTCATTCTCCACCATTAGAAACGCGAACCATTGACGCTGGAATAGACCTGCACCAACACAGCAACAGAAACCATCACACCAAGCTTGACAAGCCACCGCGCAGCAGCAACGAGCGCGCAACTTCCACTATCACGCCTTTGTCGCCGGAAAACGGCAGCCGCAACCATCATCACGTAGCAGCTTTGTTGGAGAAGAGTGTGAGAGTGAAACCCTAATTCTGGTGAGAGAAGGAGCTGCCACGTGTTAGTTTCTATTGCACAGTCAAACTAGTCAAACCTGGTCAAACAGTCAACTCTGGTCAAATATTCAAATCTGGTCAAAGACTGGTCAAACAAGAGGGGTTTAATTGCAAATATTGATATTTTTGGATGTGTCTGCAATTTGGACTACATGATTAAAAATGGCTTATTGAGAAAATTAATGCAAATATTATTTGTTAATAATTTATTAGATATCTTTAAATAATTAATTTATTTAATTATATCATAAATTATTAACCAAACTATATTTGTCATTTAGTTTAGATCTCTCCAAATATCTTTGAATATTTATCTTTATCTTTATTTTAAAAGATATTTGAGAGGTTTTAGCAACCGAAAAACCCAGTCCAAGTCCTATATAAAGAGACCAAGGGAGTAGAAGAATTGAGGAAAATAAATTGATTGAAGTTAGAAAACACCTTTGAATAAGGCTAAAATCACCTCCATCACAAAGTCATAAGCTATTTACTGAGGAGGGCAATCTATCTGGACCCATCCATACTGGCCACAACCAGCACAGTCACACCGGCAACACTCGCCAACCCGAGCTCAACTCAAGGGTTCCTCGTGTTCATCCGCCATCCCGAGCTCAACTCGAGGGATGCCATTCCGAGTTCAACTCGAGAAATGCTACGTGCTTAACCCCTATCCCGAGCTCAACTCAAGGGATACGTTCCTAGCTCAACTCAAGGAACCCAACAATCTTACCTTTGAAGCATCACCAAAAGCCTTGTAGGTCACACCTTAAAAAAATCCAACAACTAGGACTTACACCAACCAAATCGCCTAGCGGGGGACACGTACCATTAGGCGCTACAGCTTCCAGACCGCTTGGCGGGGGACACGTACCGCCAGGCGCCAAGCGCCTCAGAACACTTAAACACAGCGGCCACCGCCCGGCGGAACCACCCGCCCCGCCAGGCGCCAAAGCTCCAGGAACCCACTATTTCTTTCTCTATTGCTTGGCGGGTTGACCCTCGTCGCCAGGCGCCACGAACTTCCAGTACCTCTTGCTCTGACGCTATCGCCTGACGGAGCCTTGCTAGCCTCCAGGCGACATACTAGTGGTTGCCCAGTACTGGTTTCTGTCTTACACCCTACAGATCCTTACTTATACATCTTTAGTTATACCATTCATTAAACCTTAATCACGTGATTTCCCTTTCCTATAACCTCAATTTCTTAATATTGTTTCCTTGCCAATATCCCTATGCCTACAAAATTTCAAGTCTCATCATAACGCTAAGTGGATTTCTTTACTTTAAAAGGCTTACCCACCTACCAGCCCATGAAACTTCTACTACTTCATGACTAATTCCTGCACTTCTTGACAGTATTACTTTGAGTCCCTCCAAGACCCTATTACGGTTTTGTACCTTGTTCTATTATTTGGTTTGCCAAACATATCCTCATACACCAATTTACCAAGTTACATTAAGTCAACCTTCCATGGCTAACTAAACATGCGCTGATATGTACTAATATTGCACTGTATTATAATCCAATCAATCTTACACTTACGTTTACATATAGCTAACTCACTCTTAAATTCTCATTTACATTTTCTCCAAGCAAGTTACTCCTCCAATTTTCGTAATATTTCAAATCACTCCTTTTCACTAATTCATCAACCCCATTACATGCCAAAATTTACCCCAACGTCAAACACGAACCAGTACGCCAAAAATCCCCAGAACGCTTATGGTGCTACGTTGTCGCCTGGCGGCACGTTATAGCCTGTCAGGCGGTGCATCAATCCTGACCATTTCTAGATTCTGTTACACCCTTTAACAACTTCCCTCATTCCCTTTATGTGTTTCCTGTCCAATTTCCTTTTAGTTCATACTCTAACACACTCGTATACAACCCAATATTCAATCCCCCACTCAACTTTGACCATTCCTTCATAAGATTTCAGCACCAATTGATCTAATAGCAAAAGTTCCCATTCTTTTCAACCCTAAAATTGTTCCATCAATTATAATCATCATTTGTACTGGAAATCAACAAAATACAACCTCAATCAACTCGTAACCACTAACCCTTGGTTTTCCTCCGATTAAAATCATTCCAGAATGCACACAATCATAAAATCGAGCCAAATAGACTCGCGTCGCCTGGCAGAACTTCATCTCCACCAGGCAGTTCATCAGAGAAACCTAGAAAATGGGTACAGGCTTGCATCGCCTGGTGGTACAAGGATTCACCGCCAAGCGGTTTCTCCAGGAAACCTAGAAATACGTAAAAATGGTATGTGCCGCCTGGCGACTATGAACAGCCCGCCAGGCGATTTCTGGAAAATTTCCAGAAACCTAGAAAATATGAATTACACTAAAGTAATGCATACAATTAATATCAAAGACTATGTAATTCATGTTCATACATAAAAACTAACATGAAAACTCCCCTAACCTGGAATCCTTACTTCAACTTGACTAAAGCTTTGATCCTTTCTTCCTTAGCACCACAATAACTTTGCCTCTGCCCTTCTCTTCCTCTTAACTATTTGTCTCACTCAGTAATGCAGTGTTTTCTCTCATAATAGTCTGCTATACGAAAATCTCAAATGACAGCCCAACCAAAAACCTTTCTCTCCCCCTTTAATTGGTCACTTAAATTTGGTTCTTAATTAAGATTAATAGCCAAAACGAAAATTATCATTATTTCCACTTAATGCTCATTGAATCAGTGTTTTGGCTGCCCAAGGATTTCCTTTAACCCTTCCAATTCTATCCAAAACCCAAAATGGCAAAAATAAAGTTTAACTTGAGTTCTCCAAGACTTGAACCCATAACCATGCCAATGCCAAATTCATATTTCATGCAAACTAATACAACTCAAATATCATATTATTCCACAACATGACTAACGTATATTAAAAAAAACAATAACAATTAATAACACAAAATTGGCATACATAGGACTCGAACCCAAGTCCTCTCACGCAATCAAAGTACTCTCAAGCATTTAAGCTAATACTTTTCCACATCATACCAATCAGAAATTAATGTCATAAATGATCTTCCCACTCGCATTTATTAATTAATTATTTAACTAATTAATTAAATTTTACGGGTCTTACACATTGACACCTAAAACATTTTTGCACCTATTTGACACCTGTAATATTTTTACACCCATTTGACACCTAAAATATTTTTATACACATTTGACACCTAAGTTTTTTTACTCCTAATTGACACCTAAAATATTTTCACACCTACGTGACAACAAAATTTTTTTTACTCCCATTTGACACCTAAAATATTTTTACACCCATTTTAGATGTAAAATACTTTTATACCCAATTGACACCTAGTTTTTTTTACTCTGATTTGACACCTAAAATATTTTTACACCTATTTGACAACTATATTATTTTTACTCCAATTTGACACATAGATTATTTCTACACCCATTTGAAATGTTGAAGAATTTTTATATATAACACATGAGTTATTTAAATTGTAAATGGTGGAAACGGTAAAAAAAATTAAAAAAGTGTTATCAAAAGATAAAAAATTTTAAATTGTAATACCCAAATTCCCTTTGAGCATTGGCTAAAATGTTTTATTTCAAATGTTGAAAAAGTTTTGTATATATAATATCAATTATTTAAATTGTAAACGGTGAAAAAGGTTAAAAAGAATGAAAAAGTCTTACGAAAAGATCAAAATTTTCATATTTAAAAACATCTATCCCCTCTGAGTATTGCCCAATGTGTTTCTTTTGAAATGTTGAACAACTTTTATATACAATATGAGTCATTTAAATTGTAAACGGCGAGAAGGGTAAAAAAAATTAAAAAAGTGTTTCCAAAAGATGAAATTTTCAAATTTAAAAACACCTATTCCCTTTGAGTAACTACTAAAGTGGTTCTGTTGAAATTTTGAACAAATTTCCTATAGAAAATATCAATTATTTAAATTGTACACAGTGAAAAGGGTAAAAAAAATGAAAAAACCATTACCAAAAGGTGATAATTTTAAAATTTGAAAACACCAATCCCCTCTAAGTATTTCCCAATGTGTTTCTTTTGAAATTTTGAACATTTTTCTTATATAAAATATGAATTATTTAAATTGAAAGAGTGAAAATGGTAAAAAAAAATGAAAAAAACATTTCCAAAAGATGAAAATTTTCAAATTTAAAAACACCAATCCCCTCTGAGTATTACCCAACGTGTTTCTTTTGAAATGTTGAACAACTTCTATATACAACATAAGAGTCATTTAAATTGTGAACAGTGACAAGGGTAAAAAAATAAAAAAAATGCTTTCAAAAGATGAAACTTTTTAAATATTTAATACGTAAAAAAAATTATAATTACGTAAGGTTTTTTTCAACTTTTTTTACCCTTTTCATCGTTAACAATTTAAATTACTCATATTTTATATATCAAATTTCTTCAAAATTGCAACAAAAGCACTTGGGTCTTTATCTCAAAGGGAATCAGTGTTTTTAAACTTGAATATTTTCATCTTTTGATAACACTTTTTTAATTTTTTACCCTTTACCCTTTACAATTTAAATGACTCATGTTATATATAAAAAAGGTCAACATTTCATAAGAAACACGTTAGGCAATACTCAGAGGAGATTGGTGTTTTTAAATTTCAAAAATTTAATCTTTTGGTAATGCTTTTTTCATTTTTTTTACCGTTTTCACCATTTACAATTTAAATAATTCATATTGTACAGATGAACTTTGTTCAAAATTTCAACAGAACATCTTTGACAGTAACTCAAAGGGAATTGGTGTTTTTAAATTTGAAAATTTTCATCTTTCAACGTTGTTTACAATTTAAATGGTTAATATTTTATATATAAAATGGTTCAAAATTTCAAAAGAAACATAATGGGTATTACTTAAACGGCATTGGTGTTTTAAATTTGAAAATTTTCACCTTTTGGTAACACTTTTTTAATTTTTTTATCATTTCGACCGTTGACAATTTAAATGATTCATATTTTATATATGAAAATTGTTCAACATTTCTAATAAAACACGTTGGCTAATACTCAGAGGCGATTGGTGTTTTTAAAGTTAAAAAATTTCAACTTTTGGTAACGTTTTTTTCATTTTTTTGACCATTTTCACCGTTTACAATTTAAATAATTCATATTTTTTTATAAGAAATGATTCAAAATTTCAAAAAAAGACGTTGGAAATACTCAAAGGGGATTTGAAAATTTTCATCTTTTAGTAACACTTTTTTCATTTTTTTTACCTTTTTCACGGTTTACAATTTAAATGACTCTTATGTTATATATAATAATTGTTCAACATTTCAAAAGAAACACGTTGGGCAATACTCAAAGGGGATTGTTGTTTTTAAATTTGAAAATTTTAATCTTTTGGTAACACTTTTTTCATTTTATTTTACCATTTTCACCATTTACAATTTAAATAATCCATATTATATATAAAAAAATTATTCAACATTTCAAAAGAAACAAGTTGGGCAATACCCAGAGGAGATTGGTGTTTTTAAATTTGAAAATTTTCATCTTTTGGTAAAGCTTTTTTAATTTTTTTTACCCTTTTCACCATTTACAATTTCAATAACTCATATTTTATATTTGAAATTTGTTCAAAATTGCAACAGAACCACTTTGGCCGGTACTCAAAAGGAAACAATGTTTTTAAATTTGAAAACTTTCATCTTATGGCAAATCTTTTTTAATTTTTTTTACTGTATTCAACGTTTATAATTTAAATAGTTCATATTATATATATAAAAATTTTCAACATTTCACATAAAACATTTTGGCCAATACTTAAAGGGAATTGGTGTATTACAAGTTGAAAATTTTAATCTTTTGGTAACATTTTTTTAAGTTTTTTTTACCCTTTTAACCTTTTACAATTTCAAAGACTCAAATGTAATATATAAAAATTGGTCAATATTTCATAAGAAACACGTTGGACAATACTCAGAGGAGATTGGTGTTTTAAAATTTGAAAAATGTCATCTTTTGGTAAAGCTTTTTTCATTTTTTTACCCTTCTCACCGTTTACAATTTAAATAACTCATATTTTATATAAGAATTTTTTTCAAAATTGCAACAGAACCACTTTGGCCGTTACTCAAACGGAATCAGTGTTTTTAAATTTGAAAATTTTCATCTTTTGGTAACACTATTTTAATTTTTTTTACCTTATCATTGTTTACAATTTAAATGATTCATATTTTATATATAAAAATGTTTCAACATTTCAAAAAAAACATGTTGGGTATTACTTAGAGAACATTGGTGTTTTTAAATTTGAAAATTTGCACCTTTTGGTAACACTTTTTTAATTTTTTTTACCCTTTTCACCGTTTACAGTTTAAATGATTCATATTTTATATATAAAAATTGTTCAACATTTCAAATAAAAGACATTGGCCTATAATCAAAGGCGATTGGTTTTTTTAAATTTAAAAAGTTCCATCTTTTGGTAACGCTTTTTTCTCTTTTTTTTACCATTTTCAACGTTTACTATTTAAATAATTTATATTTTTTTACCAATACTCAAAGGGAATTGGTGTATTATAATTTGAAAATTTTCATCTTTTGGTAACACTTTTTAATTTTTTTTTATCCTTTTCACTGTTTACAATTTAAATGACTCATATGTTATATATAAAAATTGTTCAACATTTCATAAGAAACGCGTTGGGAAATACTCAGAGGAAATTCGTGTTTTTAAATTTCAAAAATTTCATCTTTTGGTAATGCTTTTTTCATTTTTTTTACCGTTTTAATCGTTTACAATTTAAATAATTCATATTTTATATTTGAATTTTGTTCAAAATTTCAACAGAACAACTTTGGCAGTTGCTCAAAGGAAATTGGTGATTTTACAGGTAAACAATTTCATTTTTGGTAACACTTTTTTAATTTTTTTTTACGTTTTTCATTGTTTACAAGTTAAATGATTCATATTTTATATATAAAAATGGTTCAACATTTCAAAAGAAACATGTGAGGTATTACTTAGAGGGCATTGGTGTTTTTAAATTTGAAATTTTTTACCTTTTGGTAACACTTTTTAGACTTTTTCACTCTTTTAACCGTTTAAAATTTAAATAAGTCATATGTTATATATAAAAATTGTTCAGCATCTCAAAAGAAACACGTTGGGCAATACTCAGAGCAAATTGCTTTTTTTAAATTTGAAAATTTTCATCTTTTGGAAACGCTTTTTTCTTTTTTTTTTTACTGTTTTCACTATTTAAAATTTAAATAATTCATATTTTATATGTGAAAATTGTTCAAAATTTAAAAAGAAACACTTTGGTCGGTACTCAAAGGGAATTGGTGCATTAAAATTCTAAAATTTTCAACTTCTGGTAACACTTTTTTTAACTTTTTTTTATCCTTTTCACCGTTTACAATTTAACTGACTCATACGTTATATGTAAAATTTGTTCAACATTTCATACGAAACACGTTGGGCGATACTAAAAGGAGATTCGTGTTTTTAAATTTAAAAAATTTCATCTTTTGGTAACGCATTTTTAATTTTTTTATGTTTTAATCTTTACAATTTAAATAATTCGTATTTTATATATGAACTTTGTTCAAAATTTCAACAGAACAACTTTAGCAGTTACTCAAATGGAATTGGTGTTTTGAAATGTAAAACAATCATCTTTTGGTAACACTTTTTTAATTTTCTTTTACCCTTTTTATTGTTTACAAATTAAATGATTCATTATTTATATATAAAAGTGGTTCAACATTTCAAAAGAAACATGTGGGGCAATACTCTGATGGGATTGAAAATTTTCATCTTTCGGTAAAGCTTTTTTCATTTTTTTTACTGTTTTCACCGTTTAAAATTTAAATAATTCATTTTTAATAATGAAAATTGTTCAAAATTTAAAAAGAAACACTTTGGCCAGTACTCAAATGGAATTGGTGCATTAAAATTCTAAAATTTTTAACTTTTGGTAACACTTTTTAATTTTTCTTACCCTTTCACCATTTACAATTTAAATGACTCATATGTTATATATAAAAGTTGTTCAACATTTCATAAGAAACACGTTGGGTTATACTCAGAGGAGTTTTTTACCATTTTAAACCTCTACAATTTAAATAATTCATATTTTATATATGAACTTTGTTCAAAATTTCAACAGAATAACTGGGGCAGTTACTCAAAGGAAATTGATGTTTTTAAATGTAAAAAATTTCATCTTTTGGTAACTTTTTTTTTTTTTTTTACCTTAAATTTATTTTTTTAAATTTAAAAATTTTTTTTTTTTGGTATTTTTTTTTTTTTTTTTTACCCTTTTCATTGTTTACAAGTTAAATGATTCATATTTTATATATAAAAATGGTTCAATATTTCAAAAGAAACATGTGGGGTATTACTTAGAGGACATTGTTGTTTTTCAATTTGAAAATTTTCACCTTTTGGTAACACTTTTTTAATTCTTTTTACCCTTTTGACCGTTTACAATTTCAATGAGTCATATGTTATGTATAAAAATTGTTCAACATTTCAAATGAAACACGTTGGACAATACTCAAAGGGGATTGTTTTTTTTAAATTCAAAAATTTTCATATATTGGTAACACTTTTTTAATTTTTTTATACTTTTTACTGTTTACAATTTAAATAATTCATATTTTGTATATGAAAATGATGCAAAATTTAAAAAGAAAAACTTTGGCCAGTACTCAAAGGGAATTCGTGCATTAAAATTCAAAAATTGTCATCTTTTGGTATTAGTTTTTTTATTTTTTTTACCCTTTTCACTATGTACAATTTAAATGAATCAAATGTTGTGTATAAAAATTGTTCAACATTTCAAGATTGATGTTTTTAAATTTGAAAATTTTCATCTTTTGGTACCATTTTTTTCATCTTTTTTACCCTTCTCACGGCTTACAATTTAAATAATTCTTATTTTATATATGAAGTTTGTTCAAAATTTCAACAGAACAACTTTGGTAGTTACTCAAAAGGAATGATTCTTTTTAAATTTAAAAATTTTCATATTTCGGTAACACTTTTTTAATTTTTTTATACCTTTTTATTGTTTACAATTTGAATAATTCATATTTTATATATAAAAATGGTTCAAAATTGCAAAAGAAACATGTTGGGTATTACTTATAGGGCATTGGTGTTTTTAAATTTGAAAATTTTCACTTTGTCATAACACTTTTTTAATTTTTTTTACCCTTTTGACCATTTACAATTTAAATGATTCATATTTTATATATAAAAAATTTTCAACATTTCAAATAAAATACGTTGGCCTATACTCATAGGCAATTGGTGTTTTTAAATTTAAAAAATTTCACCTTTTGGTAATGCTTTTTCTTTTTTTTACCATTTTCATTGTTTACAATTTAAAAAATTCATACTTTATAAGAAAATTGTTCAAAATTAAAAAAAAAAAAAAGAAGTTGGCCAATACTCAAAGGGAACTGGTGTATTACAATTTGAAAATTTTCATCTTTTGGTAACACTTTTTTAATTTTTTTACCCTTTTCACCATTTACAATTTAAATGACTCATATGTTATAGATAAAAATCGTTCGAAGGAGATTGGTGTTTTTAAATTTGAAAAACCTCATCTTTTGGTAACGCTTTTTTCATTCATTTTACCAATTTCAACGTTTACAATTTACATAATTCATATTTAATATATAAATATGGTTAACCATTTGAAAAGAAATACGTTAATACTTATAGGGGATTGGTGTTTTTAAATTTGAAAAATTTCGTCTTTTGGTAACTTTTTTTTCATTTTGTTTACCCTTTTCACCGTTTACAATTTAAGTAATTCATATTTTATATGTGAACTTTTTTCAAAATTCCCTCTGAGTATTGCCCAACGTGTTTCTTTTGAAATGTTGAACAATTTTTATATATAACATATAAGTCATTTAAATTGTAAACTTTGAAAAGGGTAAAAAAAAAGATGAAATTTTAATGCATCAATTCCCTTTGAGTATTGGCCAATGTGTTTCTTCTTAAATTTTGAACAATTTTCATATATAAAATATTAATTATTAAAATTTTAAATGATGATAAAGGTAAAAAGAATTAAAAAAGTGTTACTAAAAGATGAAAATTTTCAAATTTAAAAACACCAATCCCCTCTAAGTATTGCAGAACGTGTTTCTTTTTAAATGGTCAACCATTTTTATATATAAAATATGAATTATTTAAATTGTAAATGGTGAAAATACCAAAAAAATTAAAAAGGCGTTACGAAAAGATGAAATATTTTTAAATTTCAAAACAACAATCGCCTCTGAGTATTGACCAATGTGTTTTATTTGAAATGTTAAATAATTTCTATAGATAAAATATGAATCATTTAAGGAAAAAATTAAAAAATTGTTACCAAAAGATGAAAATTTTAAATTTAAGAACACCAATGCCCTCTAAGTAATACCAACATGTTCCTTTTGAGATGTTCAACCATTTTTATATATAAAATATGAATCATTTAAATTATAAACAATGAAAAGGGTAAAAAAAATTAAAAAAGTGTTACCAAAAGATGAAATTTTTTAAATTTAAAAACACACATTCCCTTTGATTAACTGCCAAAGTTGTTCTGTTGAAATTTTGAACAAAGTTGATATATAAAATATTGTTTCTGCGTAGAACAAATAAGAGATGTCAGACACAAGCGTTACCTTACCTCAATCCGCAATCTTCTCAATAGGCTTCTTCTTGGCTGGCATATGCTATCTGTAGGTATCTCGATTTGGACCGGTTGGACCCGAAGGGGTTACGTACGGAGGAGACTCCGACGCTCAAGTCAACAGAAAACTCTCAAGAAGTCAAATCTCGTAATTAAGGGAGTAATGAATGTGTACTTTTAATTGCTGGGGTCCATGTATATTTATAGATTATTAATTATGTCTGGCCACGTCATGGGTTGGGCCCCTGTTTGGGCCGTAGGTGGGTCTAGGCCTTAGTCCATGTCACTTAGTTCGATTATCGTGGGCCTTAAAGGTTTTGCTGGTAATGCTAAGAAATTGTCAAGTTCTCGCTTAGTTTCCTTAAGTTACCGGCTTAGGCCGGTTACTTCTTTAGCGACTTAGGTTGGTTGCTCTTATAGCGGTTTAGGCTGGTTACTTTCATTTGCTTGGCATATGTATGATGATTATTTGCATTTTTGGGAGCTATGTAGACGGATGGCTATAGTCAGTCTAAGCCGCCTAGGTGTAGTACACCAGTCCCTTAGCCTTTGCCGGTGTATCTATAACGACAAAGGATGAGATGAGAAGTGTTGGTGTGTTTCGTTGCGTCACCTAGGTGTAGTGCACCAGTCCCCCAGCCTTTAAATATGATGAACAATGTTAAGGCTTGAAATGTGAACAGGTTTCAGGCAGGTGAAAGGGTGGCAAATGTTAGAGGTCTAATCCAAAGGGGTTTTGCGTCGTCATTCTAAGGTTGGTGACCTTTGGTGTGCATTGTGACGCTTCATATGGCTTGTGACTTTTGGCGGGAAGGAGTTGTAGCATTTCGAATCTCGTTTATAAATGAGGGTTGTGTGGAGAATGTGTTTTTGTTGGCTCATTTGTAAGAATTCTGAAATCAGAGATTCGCGTGCATTAGAGCTGTCTGATTAGTTCTTTGTACCTGCCAGCATCTTTCTTTGTTCAAAGGTATGTCTAGTACTAGTGATAGTGTGTCGTTGTCATCATTGAGTACTGGGAGTATGCGGTCTAGAGAGGATATAGGTAGACATCCTGAGGAGGGGTGATGAAGGATTATCTTGTTCCTTTTTAAGATTATTGAATATGGTGTGATTTGATTAAGAAAGCTAAGTGAAATCCCCACTGGACATTAAGATAGCAAGCTATTTAGATATGAAGGTTCCTTTCAGAAAGCTCAAGAGAAGAAGATGATGGATTGATTCAAAACAAAAAGGAAATGGAAAGCACATAAACCATAAAAAACCAAGAATAATTAAAGGAAGAAGAACACATAAAATGGAAAGGAAAGAAATGGTAAAAATGTGAGAACTACGCCACTACAAGGCTAGGCTAAAAGCCATGGCAACCTTGAAGATGAGTGGATGTGTGCCGCCACTTGCTATGCAAGATAAGGCTTAAAAGTATTCCCTCCCTAGGGAGAAAACTCTCACAAATGGTTGAGACACAAGAGTGTTTTTACTTTAAAATGTTCAACCCTTTTACATGTCTAGGAGCACCCCTTATATAGAAGAGTTTAGGGGCCTCTAAGCAAATAAAAGATACCTAAG
>Ga0214545_1008645_pt1 | contig 16080 bp, 10 predicted proteins | sample CNSS4metaG_FD_160064 | JGI IMG/M metagenome (GOLD analysis project Ga0214545, IMG submission 160064) | Root nodule microbial communities from cowpea collected in UCLA plant growth center, Los Angeles, California, USA - CNSS4 | ecosystem: Host-associated > Plants > Roots > Nodule | place: USA... | reverse complement strand
TGGCGGCACCATCACTCATCTCTAGGGCTTGGTTGGCTTAGATCCCCCCTATGAGTGGCGTGCTTCTTCCATTCTTCATCTTCTATGCTTTCCATTTTTATTGTTTCTTCTTTCATTTTTCTCTTTAGTGTTGTTATTGCCGTGTGTGTTTAAGCTTGAATCCAACTCTCTTCTTCCTTTCATGAGCTTGAGAAATGAACCTTCACATCTAGATAGCATGCTATCTTAATGTCCAGTGGGAATTTTCAAAAAGCTTTCTTAAACAACTTCACCATATTCATAACTCTAAAAGGAAACAAGATAATCCTTCATCAGTGTAGGTCAATAGTTAATACTTGATTGGTAGGGGATGCAAAATAGCACAAATTTTGGAGGGGATGCAAAATCTTTATCACCGGTCAACATTTAATAGTACATACATAACCATATAATATTTCCAGAGTTGAAATGAATGTCTTGTTTGAGGTGTGGACTAACCTCATAACGTCTATTGTTTGAGTGACATTGAGTTACATGGATACCAAAGTGCACAAAATAAGTTTAATACCATAGATGTAGTACATCCTTCCAAACACATAGTGTCATGAAATTAAAAGTAGAAATTAACAACATAAACCCAAAAGTTAAAAGTAAATAGCACAAAAATTAAAGACATTAAACAATCATGAATTATGTAAGTGATATATTATTTGGAACAGAAGATCCAACTTTGGAGCTCTCCCCAACCTCAAAACATGGAATATTGGTGGATTGAGGAACCATTATCTACAATATATCCCCCGCATTGGTAGTGTCAGTAGGTTGTACATTGGGCTGCACACAGATGCACCAAAGTTAATCACCACATTCACAAGTTGTCACTACTATAACATGAAAGTTTCAAAAATTTAGTGATTCCACATGCTTGCAAAAACTGCAGTTGTAAGACCCGTGAAAAGTAATTAATTAAATAAATAATTAATTAATAAATGTAAAGCGCCTTTATGGCATTAATTATTGTTTGATGTGATGTGGAAAAGTACTAGTTCAAGTGGTTGAGAGTACTTTGATTGTGTGAGAGGACTTGGGTTCGAGTCTTATGCATGCCAATTATGTGTTGTTGTTTTATTATTGGTTTTTAATAATATATATGAGTATGGAATTGGTAATGTAAACTTATATTGATTGGAGTGTATCACCAAATGTGAATTGGCATAGTGGTTGTGCTTGGCATTATGAGTGGAGGGTCACGAGTTCAAACCTTGGTAGATAGAACTTAACCTTTATTTTTACTAAACTTAGCTTGGGATGAATGTGGAAAGGTAGCTAGAACCTAGCAGAATGGCAGCCAAGAGGGTTGGAAAACCACCAAATAATTGAAGACAAATTAAAACCACAATTAAGCCCAGTTTTGTTTTAGTTTTTAAAACCCATCTTAAAGACACCTATAAAAGCCCAATTTTAGGTAAAGGGAAGGGTTTTGAATTGGTATAGAGAGGAGCACGAGATTGAGAGTGTGAGTTGAGTTTTGGGTGTGCAAGGGCTGAAGCAAGAAGGCAATTGTGAATCACGGGTCATTCATCTCTCTATTTTGATCAATAATTCTAGGTTAAGGGTGCTGATTTTATGAGTATTTCTATATTGCTTGTGATTTTTGCGTTTTGCCTTTAATAGGATTCCATGTGGTATGAGTTTTGGCATTTTACGCACTGTAATTGGGAATTTATGGATTGTATGTTGGGTACCAAGCCTTGTGGTGTTTTACAAGAATTGACTGAGGGTTTTGGGGTACTATAAGTGCGAATCATGTTGCGAACGAAAATTATAATGATCATTTTGGGTCTGAATTATGTGTACATGTTTGGTGCATGCTTCTCCATTATTTGGCATGAATTGGAATGTGGTTTGGTCTTGGTTGTGGTGAATTGGGTGCGTGAACAGAGACCAATTCTGCAAGTTTCGCCCAACCGAGCCATCTCGCCTAAGCGAGAAGTGCAGAATCTTGTTTCTGTTCTTGGGTCGCGCTGCTCGCTCAGGCGACCTGTGTTGGAGTTGAGCGACAGAGACTCTCATTTAGGCGAGAGTGGCTCGCCTAAGCGAGGTCGCGATGGAAACTTGCACAATTTTGAGCACGACTTCTCGTCCAGGCGAGAAGATTTGATTTCTGAGCTATGGACACTCTCGCCTAGGCGAGAGTGGCTCGCCTAAGCGAGTTCACGAAGTTGAATTGATGCATTTCTCGTCGAATCCTCGTCCAGGCGAGGTGTGTGTATTATTTGAGCGAAAGTGTGACTCGCCCGGGCGAGTGGATCTCGCCTAAGCGAGACAACGTGGAGAAGCCACTATTTTAAGCTCGCTCAGGCGAGGTGGACTAGCCTAAGCGAGACTGAGGGTTTAGCTTGGGCGAGAGTCCCTAGCTTAAGCGAGTTTATGCGAATTACTATGTTTATGTTTGCTCGTGTGTGTTAATTTGGCTACCTTTTCCTAAGTATAGGAAGTATATGCATGTGGTGTGGCATTTAGGCTTGAAGGACTAAGTCCAATAGGGGTCTGGGATGTGCTTGATGGTGGGACACATGATGGGCATGGAACTGGTTGAGTTCCCATCGGCTACTAATGGACGAGGAGTCCTTAGTATGGTGATTACATGTGTTAAGCGCACGATGGGCAAGGAAATGATATGTTCCCGTCGGCTACTATTGGGCGAGGAGTCCATAGTATGGTGATTGCGTGCGTGCCAGGGTCCAAGTTGAGGAGACTTGGATGATTTACTATAGACGAGGAGTCTGTAGGGCGGGACTATGAGCGGGATAGGCTCATAGGGTTGGACCACGAATGAGTTAGTTTCATGGGAGTACAGGGAAATCCCAAGACCTAGTTCATGCACATGCCTTATGAAGGACTATAAGGTCATGGTTGGGTAATTTGACAAATTGTGAAATTTTGGTCATGTTATTTTGGGATGGGCGGCATATTTATTTCATGTATCTATTTATATATATTGTGCATAGCTCACCCTTTTTGTGTGTGTGTGGCGATGATCGGATAACTTGTTATCCAGGAGCAGATGATTTGATAGGTGGACTAGGACATGCATAGACTCGGAGCGAGGGATAGCTAGGGATTTTGTTTATATGTTGTTATTTTACTTTTTGAGATAAATATGTAATCCTTTGGGAGCCATGTGAATATTGTTTTTTTTTTATAAAATTATGGACTCCTGGTTTTATGACATGTATATTAAAGTTTTAAATTTCCCGTATTTTTGGGAAATTGTTTTATATTAAATGCAGGGTTTATTTATATTTCAGATTTTTTAATTATTAAATATTAGTAATATTCCTTAGGGATGTTTCAGCAGTAGAGGTTATCACTTGTCTGCACAAAGGTCATCACAAAAAAATCAAACAATTTTAATCAACTTGGCTATGAAACAACATGAAAGACATATTTAGAACAAAACATAGATGCACCAAAGTTAATCACCACATTCACAAGTTGTCACTGCTATAACATGAAAGTTCCAAAAATTGAGTGATACCACATGCTTGCAAAAAATGCAACATAGGTCATCACTTGTGTGAACACAAGTCATAAGCAAAAAATCAGACAATTTTAATCAACTTGGTTATGCAAAAACATGAAAAACATATTTAGAAATGAACACAGATGCACCAAAGTTAATCACCGCATTCACAAGTTGTCATTGCTATAACACGAAAGTTTAAAAAATTGAGTGATACCACATGCTTGCAAAAAATGCAGCAGAGTCATCACTTGTGTGCACACAAGTCATCACCAAAAAATCAAACAGTTATGATCAACCTATTCAGAAAACCGGTATTCACAACCTATTAAAGTACTTGGTTCATCAAAAACTTCAACTTCAACTTCGATTAATTTCACATCCAAAGTAAACCTAACCAACTCCATCATAAGTAGATACTCACACAAACACAACAAACAGAAACCTAGAATCAACAATCATCTAGTTCAAATGAAAAAAAAATCAAAATTTTGGGTGTTTTAAACACTAAAACATACCCTAATGCAAGTAAAAAAAATTCTCCATACCTCCAATGTCTTACAACCATCGTCGTTCTTAGAGTTGCAACCTTCGAAAACAATGTTTGAACACCCCCAAACCCAATGGAGGAGCTGTTTCACCTCACTGATTGAAGAAATTGCAATGTAACTCCCTGTCGTGCTCTGCGTGACACAAAAAATGCCTTCGTCAACAACACCTTCACCTTTTCTCCCTCACGTCGTTTCGTACTCTACAAGAGAGACAAACAACCTTCGTCAACAAAACCAAAAACTCTTCTCCCTAACTCTTTCAAGCTTTGGATGCGAGAGACAATCCGAAAAACTTCTTCACCTCTTCTCCCTAACCCTTTCTCCGTCTTCGTTTTCTATCTTCCTTCGTAAAAATCCTTACAAACTTCACACAAAAATTTTTGTTGGGGTGAGAAGAGAATAAGAGTATATGTGCGCGGGAGAGAAACATAGAAAGACTCCAGAGAAAGTGAAAGTGGGAAAGTCGAGTTGTTCACTTCCCACCACTTTCTGCCTCCGTATTTTTTTTAAAATTATATTAATTTTAAAAATAAAAGCCACCTCACCTAGCCATGTCTGTATGCCACCTCAGGTAGTAATGAAAGGGGTCAAAAAATGGAGTCACTTTATCATTTTCCTAAATTTTAATGGTGTTGAAAAAATAGGGATAAAAAAAATAGTTTTAAAAGCATAGGGACCAATGCATAAGTTTCGACCAAAGATTGTTTTCAATTTTACATAATACTTTAGGAAAAAATATATTTTTCCCTTATAAATATAATATCACTAATCAGATTATTTTCACCTATAAGGGTTTTTATTTTTTGTAAAAAAAAAAAGAATTTTACTGATTGAAAATACATTAAAGAGCAATGACCTAAGCAATGAGTGAAGAAAAGATGATAGAAAAAAAAGAAACAAGATTGGAAACACGTGAACTTATTTGTAATATTGGCCTTGTTTGTTTGTCATGCAGTGAACCTATTCAAAGACTCTCTTTTTCTTCTATGATTTATGAGTGTTGTTCTTTGTTGTTGCATTGTTCTTAGAACAATTGCGTTGAAACTCTCTGGTGTGTTTTGCAGGTTTGTCTTTGATCCTAAAGGACAATCTCCAAGCACCTTGATAATAAGAGATTGACTACTCCTAGGATCCAAATCGCAATTTATATAGCATTTTGTTTTAGTCTATTTTGATTCTACATACTTTCAACACTTATGCTTGTGTGTTTGTTTGTAGGTAATAAAGCGCTAAAATTAATGGAAGCATGCTCAAGACCTTCACAAGGATCTCGAATTAGCTTTGATTTATAGAAGAGGAACTATTTAGTTTGTAATTTTGTGTTTGGGCTTTATCAGACTTTTAGTCGTGTTGGGTTTTGTAACATCCCTAAGAATTATTACTTAATTAAATAAACAATGTGGAAAAAATGAATCTAAAGCATCGTAATATTATTATTCCCAAAACGCAGGAATTTAATATTCAATGCGATAAGATTTAATTGAAATTAACCAAAAGTATTACAAGTCCCAATATTCCAAATGAAATAATAAAACATAGTAAAAAAATATCCCTAGCTCTACTCCCAAGTAGCCCTCACTCCATCGCCTGAACACCCTCAGCATCACCTGTATCATCATCTGCTCCCGTGTAACGTATCACACGATCATCGCCATACACAAACAGAAAGGGTGAGCTCAAAAGAATATAAGAAACATATCAATCAAATAATATAAAAACACCCAACTATATTATCACAGCTAGACCATGGTCAAATCCTTAATACCCCCAAGGCTTTTCAACCTCCAATTCAACAACAAAGTTAGCCATGGACTCAAGATTTATGATGCTCACACGAACCTGCCCGCTCGTGGTTCTGCCTCTACGAACCTTCCCGCTCGTAGTCCTACTCTACGGACCTACTTGCTCGTAGTCCAACCCATATGATCCACCAGCTATGTACCTCCCCACATGCAACATCAATCAACTATGAGCACGGAACATATGAACCTACCTCGCTCGTATCCCCACAGGAGAGTAATTGAGTATGAACCTCCCTGCTCATACCATCACATGTTAACCACCATCCATGAACCTACCCGCTCATGGCACAACATCTCTTGATCCACGTTCGCATCAATACGTATTGCACACACAATCTGCATTAAACTCGCTTGGGCTTAGCTTGAGCGACTAGGCTTGTCTCGCTAAAGCTAATATTTCTCGCCTGAGCGAGTGTGCTTCAAAAGCTCAACGCAAGGTCTCGCTTGAGCGAGCCCTACTCACTTAGCTGAGATCATCCCTCGCTCAACAACAATTTCCCTCACCTAGGCGGCGAGTCGAACAACAACAGGCATCCCTTCGCGATTTCTCGCTTAGGCGAGAATCACTCGCCTGGGCGAGATGCTTAGTCGCCCAAAACATGAGCTACTCGCCTGAGAGAGATCCTTGAGCAAGACCTCACCACTTCTCAATTCCTCGTTTAGGCGAGATGCTCTCACCTGAGCGAGATGCTCGAACAACACCAGGTTTTGTTTTCTGCTATTTGCACCTGAGCGACCTTGCTCGCCTAAGCGAGAATAGCAGAAACTCCCCTCTGTTCATGCACATAGACCATAATTCCAAGTCTCAAATTCTTCATTCCAACATACCAATAATCTATTTTGGACAACCATTCACAAGCACAAGTTATGTACACAATTAGACCCCCAAAACGTGAGATTAAGCCTTACCAATTCGTGCATTGCAGAAACCCTTAGCATATTCATATACAAACTTAGGGGTTTGCTCAAATAACAACAAACACAATCAAAACTCCATAACAACGAATAGAGCACGAAAATTTTATATCAAAGGTACAATTATTCATTGCATAATGCAGAATACAAGAAAATATTACAAATCATGTATATAGATACCGAAAAGAGCTCCCCTAACCTAAAATTCATTGCTCCAATTGGTCTTTTAGCCTTAGCTTTGTGCTACCCAAAACCCTCATTTGTTCTCGCACGAAAAAGTAGCTCTTCTCTCAAGCCAATTCACTTTTCTCTTCTTAATTTAGTCCTCCTCTTAGCACTCTAGGTTTTTCAGTCTCAAAACCCTCCTATTTGCCTTATTTTGTCTTTTTATATGATCCTTAATTATAGTTAATGAAAAAAAAAACGAAAATACCCTTTTTAATGTCTATAATTGCCTTTCATAGACCATTATGGGTTGTTTTTCCCAACTCCCTTGGCTGCTCATTACCTCTAGGATTTTCCCACCTTTTCACATTCAGACCACAAGTATTTTAACACACACCCCTATAGTTCAAGAGTCAAGGCACAACCAACTCAACCAAGTCATGTTTGTGATAATTCCTCTAATCTTAGAACTACATTATCACAACAACATACAATTGGCATACATAGGACTCAAACTCAAGTCCTCTCACACAATCAAAGTACTCTCAACCACTTGAGCTAGTACTTTTTCACGTCATAGCACTCTACATTAAATGCCTTAAAGGCTTCTACTACCCGCATTTATTAAATAATTAATTATTTAATTATTTAAATTTCTCGGGTCTTATAGGTTTTTTGTGTTTAAGCTCATGGTATATAAGTCTTTGTGAGACACATTTGTATTCAAATTTGAGTATATGAAAATTTGAGTTTTTCTCTCAAGTCTAGAGGTTCTTCTTCAAACCATCAATCCTTATCTTTGAATCTCTGATTCAAAGTGGTGGATCTTCTTAACTTATCTTGAAATCTCCTCCAAGTGGCGTGGTATCCTTCTGTTCTGTATCTCCATCGATTCGACGTCACCCATCTTCTCCTTCATTGATTTTCATTCTAGGGTTCTTATCCCCTTGATGTCCAAGACGCGATTTCCACTCACAAATCCGAGACGATCCTTCATCATCCTGTAATTCCTATCAAAACTTTAATTGCTTAGATAAAAAAATCAGGTTGGTTATATCGTCAATATAGGAAAGCATGGATGGCTAAAGGAAAGTATTTTGCCATGGAGTTTGATGATTGGGAGGAGTCATACAATGAGCTTTCGAGATGGTTGCAAGTAGTGCAAGATAGTCTTCCTAGAACAATTGTAAAGTATATTAGTTCTCCAATTACTATCAATGGTGTACAAGAGATATATTGTTTCCTCTTGGAACGTGTGTTATAGGCTTTCAAACCTTGCATTGAACGTTTTAATTATTGTAAGTCAGTTGTTCAAGTAGACAGAACATTTTTCTAGTGGAAAATATCAATCCACTATATTAGTTGTAATTGCTCAGGATGGTAATTGAAACATCTTCCCTCTAACATTCACAATTATTGAAGGAAAGGCGAATGATGCGTTGATTTGGTTCTTCCAAAATTTGTGCCAATATGTATTACCTCAACCTAACTTATTGATGAGTGCACATTTATGCCCTTATTTAACCTTTAACATTAGATTCTTAATTTGTTTTTGTGCTTTACAATATTGTTTTAATTAGGATTAGTTATAATTGGGTTTATTAAGAATGAGATACAAAAACATGTTAAAACTGGTTTTTTAGTTGCATAAATGTTCTTTGAATATTTTGAGGTGTGTTAGTGTAGTTGTAGCTAAGTTGAGCTCATTGAGGTGTGAAAATAAATTCATTAAAATTTCATGACACCTTATAGATAAATCCAAGAATAGAAAAGTATGAAAATCACAAAAATCCAAGTCAAGCATTAGATGAAGAAGGCAATAAAAGTTTGAAAAGTGAAGAAGTTTGACTAAGCCAAAAAGAGGAAACAAGCAACAAAAATTGGACCTTGCAGTTTTCTCTATTTTTTTCTAGAAAAAGGGCTTTGATAATTCATAAATATTTATGATAGAAGATAATTTGGGGAAAATATATCTTTAGATACTTTATTTGATATTTTTAAATAATTATCTTATGTACTTATATCATAAAATATCAAAAGATAATAACTACCAAATCTTTTTAAATATGGCAAGATCTTCTAAATCTTTTTAAATCTTCACAACAAACAAATATATCTTAAAGATATTGGATTATTTAGAAGATAAATGGAGGAGATTACAAATGACTGATTTGGAAAATTAATACAAATATTAGTAGGTGATAATTTATCAGTTATATTTAAATAATAAATTTATTTAATTATATCGGATATTGATATTATCAATTAACTATATTTGTCAAATAGTTTGAAAACTGGCTATATCTCTCTAAATATTTTTAGATATTCATAACAACTATAAATATAAGTTATATTTATGATTATTTATGAATTATCAAAACTCTTTTTCTGAAAAAAAGATAGAGAAAACTGCAAGGTCCAAATTTTGTTGCTCGTTCCTTCTTTTTGGCTTAGCCAAACTTTTTCACTTTTTCAAGCTTTTCATGCATTTTTCTTGAAATGTTTAGCTTGGATTTTTGTCATTTTGATAGTTTTCTATTCTTGGATTTATCTTTAAGGTGTCATGAAGCTTTAATCCATTTATTTCCACACCTCAATGAGCTCAACTTAGCTGCAACTACACTAACACACCTCAAAATATCGAAAGAACATTTATGCAACTAAAAAGCTATTTTTAACATGTTTTTGTATTTCATGTTCAATAAACACAATTATAACAAATCTCAATTAAATCAATCTTTTAAGAACATAATTCGATTAAAAATGCAAAATTAAACATTAAATAAGGGCATAAATACGAACTCATCAGAAGGCCTACAATCAGTGTATTGCATACGACATATTGCATCCAACTTCAATAAAAGAGTCAAAAATGCATATTTGAAGAGATAACTAATTAACATGGGTATTCAAATTTTTTAACGTATACATTAGATTCCATCTGAAACCATTTACATTATTTAATTGACTATATTCTTCCAGGTTATCAAATAAAACAATCAACTGTTCAAGCAAAATTATTAGCTATGAGGTCATAGTTCCCATAAGCGATCTCATGAATAGATAAAATATCGCTAGAAAAGTGGACTCAAGCATTTGATGGAGGCAAGAGGTATGGGCACATGACAACCGACCTAGCTGAAAGCATGAACTCTATTTTAAAGGGAGCACGTTCATTGTCGATTGCTGCTCTTGTTAAAAAAACATTTGAAAGAACTAATTCTTGGTTTGTTGAAAGAGGAATAAAATCTTAATGCATGTTACGGGTAGGACCTTAATACTCAGAAGATGTCACATTGTTACTCAAGAAAAATGAACAAAGATCAACCATGTGTCATAAGCATTGGTATGATCGAAAATGTTCTGGTTAATTTCCAAGAGATAGAAAATTTCCCAACTATATTGATGACCAATGTCATACATTGTTAAGTTAAATGATTGGTGGTGTGGTTATGGGAGTTTCAAGCTTTGTGGTTGCCTTGTTCTCATATTATTGTCATTTATTCCTAGTGCCACTTACAATTCGTAATATTTGTTGACCTTGTGTAAAGTCTACAAAACATTTATTTCATCCTTTTTGAAATAAGGATAAGTGGTCAATCTATATGGGTCTGAACTTTATTCCAGACCCTAAAATGCATCGTAAACCATCAGGAAGGCCAACAATTACTCGTATCCATAATGAAATGGATCAATCAACTAAGAGTACGCTAAAAAATGTTCTTATTATCATAATGAAAGTCACAATTGGAAAAATTGTCCATATAGACAATGATGTATCATTTTATATTTATTTATTTGCACTCCATTAAATATTTTATATTAATTAATCTCAATTTTATTACCATAATAATCTTTATCATTTATCATGTATTCAATTAATTAAATTATTTCTAAACATTAAATTAGTTAAATAAAAAAAACCAAAAAGTAAATCATTAAAATATAACATAATAAAAATTATAAATCACCTTACTTTAAACAAATTAATAAAAAAATTAAATAAACAATAAAAATAAATTAAAAAGAAGTTCGCAATTATAAGGAAAATGCTGACCAGTATCCTAAAAGCACTTGTTAAGGAATAATAAATGTTCATTGATTTTATCATTTTTACATTGAAAGCTGAAATAATTAATTCTATTAATTAAAATAATATAAATGCATATAATTAATTTTATAAAGACAAAAATATCCTTTAAAATCTCTTAGCAATCAAAATAAGCATTTTGGAAACTCGATTAAATCTCAAATTGATACTTTAATTTTTATTTTATTTTTTTTTTTGTAAAATTTTTAGATGTTTAATATTAATTTTTGTTGGTTTTTCTATTAATTTAAACTATTTTATGTTTAATTATATTTTAATTTTTAATAATATTAAAATACTGTTAATTTATTATTTAATTATTTTTTAACTTTTATCATTAAATAAAACATTATAATAACTATAGAATACTTGTGAGTATTCTTGTCTTTTAAATAAAATAAAACTGTATTAATTGTGATCAAGTCAAATTTCATTTAATATTACAATTAATTATAAACTTTTGTAGATTTCATACGTATTAATTATTCTTAACCAGTGTCTGGCACTGATTAAGAAGACCCTTAAAAAAATACAAACTAAATGCTTCATGCATATGACAACTTCACACTTAGAAAAAATATAAATTCATTGCTCCTAATACAATTTAAGTTGAAAAATAAAATATAAAAACTAAAGTCGTAATTAGTGTGTAGACTTCACTTGAAAAAAAAGTAGAAATCGTCACACGTGACAACATAATTTTTGACAAGTATGTTAAAGTCGACATCTTCTTACGACTTCACTTAATTTTGTAATAATTTAAAAAATGATCTCTTTGCATAAATTAAAAAGTATATCAATCTATTTACGTAAATTAACATCATTTTATGTTAATTACTATTGATAAACTTTTATTATATATTGGTTTTAGGTTTATAGAAGAAATTTAATTGAAATTTAATATAAAATGTTTACAAACTAAATATTTAATATAAATAATCATGTGTAATGAAATTACTAATTTTTTCAGAAATTATTTTATATCATAATTTTTAATTAATTAAGAATGTAAACATTCTATCGTATCATATATGAAAAGTGAATTCTTCAAACAAAAGTATATTTATTTTTCATTTTGGAAAATTTCTCAATTTTGTTGGTACTTTTATGTTGAAAACTCTTGAAGAGTTCGATAAAAGAGATTCCAAACATATGTTATGTATGTCGTACTGAATTCATTGGAGAAGATTAAACATCTCTTGTAAGAAAAGAAAACTCTTTTTAACCACGGATAACCTATGTATACATACAATACGAATATAAGATATAACATGTATATGATTTGATACATGATTTATCTTATCTTAAAAACAATATAAATACAACACATTTTTAATACATTTTTAATACGACGATTCATTTTATATATAAAAAATATATATTATGTTATTATAATTTATTTCAAATCATACCACAATTGAAAAATTATTAATAAATATTATTTAAATTGAATATGCTAAATATATTAAAATCTATATATAAATTAAAAATGACAAATTATACTTTTAAATAGTTTAATAAATTCAAATTCTAACTCACTACTTTTGTTTATGGCATAAAAATAAGAATTGTGTGAATTTCATATTCTTAAGTATCATATGAAAATAACAAATAAATCAGTTTTCATATTTGGTTATAATGAGATAATGATGTCACTTTAATATTTTAAAATTTAACTTGTATCTTATTTGAAATTATTTTTTATTGTAATCATTATTTGAAAAATTAATTTAAAAAACAAAACTGAATTATAATTAATAAATTTAGAAAAAAATATTCAAATCTAATGTTATTATGGTTGTTAATATTAAAGAAAGAAATACTAAAGAAGATAAAAAAAATTAATAAGTTAAAGAAACATGATTAATAAATCTATTTAAATTTATGTTTACATGGATTGTTAGTATTGGGTTGTTAATATTAAAGATAATAATATTAAAAAAAAATCTTCTAATAAATTAAAAATGGGTGATTCGGGCTATTAATAAAATATGTGATATTAATCAAATGTGATATGAATCATTCCATGAAAACTTGCATTGTTGAAGCCACTAACGGGCCCGGGAGTATTTGTGTCAGATACATTGGACACATACGCAAGCTACGTCCATGTACACATAGTTTTATTCTATGGTGATTGATTGTACTTTCTAAATATTTTATTTTTTGTTTTTAAATCATTTTTACTTTTTAATAATAAATTGGGTTCATTAACAAATTTACTTTCCTTTTGTATTTATAGCTCATTTGACCTTCATTAATTTTTTCGGCCATAACTTTGTTTTTTAGATTCATTTTGGACCGATTCCATTTGTATTAGATCTTACACTATTAGAACTTTAATTTGGTTATATGATTGGTTGGATTTAGACTCTTGTGATATTTTCTATGACTTTTAGAAAATTATAAAGAGAACCTTATATTAGCTTACCTTTTTAATTGATTACATAAGATGTTCAATGTACTAAAAATGAAGAACAAAAATCATTTGCAAATTTTTAGAGTTTTAGTTTAGTTTCTTTTCACTCTTCTCTTCTCATTTTTTCTTTTCATTTTCCTTTATTGTTATGCTACATTTTTATTGCATTTTCTTCCTCGTTGTCTTTGATCTTCAAGTATGGAGAATCAATTCACGATCTCAAGATCAATTCAAATAGAAGATCTTTGATTTGGTTTTCTTCTTGAATTTGTGGATGATGTGTTTATATTTTTTATTCTTCTTGCTCTTTAATATTTTTCCTCGTTAATTTGATCAGACTTTAATTTTCTGCACTTTAGTTTTTTTGCATTTAATTGACTACACTTTAAATTTTAACAACTTTACTTTTCCATCACCTTTAAATTTTTGAGAAATTTAATTTTTTTGCACTCTAACATTGCATTTGATTTCTCTGCACTTTAATTATATGATTTCAATTTACTATTTACTATTTTTCAAAACCTAAATCTCCAAATTAATTTTTCTAGAAAAAATAATACTGAAGATTGAATATAATTGCAATTTTTAAGATCAAACCAAGTAGTGTTTTATACTTTAAATTTTAGAGAAACATAATTTTATTTAAAACCACATGCAAGAGTGGTTATTAACGATTCATGTTTATGGTTCATATTATAAGTTCATATTATAAAACAATAGGTGAATATCTCATCAATATTATAAAACAATAGGTGAATGACAAAACAATGTAGGTAAAGATTGTAGCTGTTCAACACAAAAGTGTCTATATAGTCGAGCTCTAACTACCAAGTTATTGGTTTTACAAAACAAATTGAGTGATTTAGTTTATGACTAATAAGAACATGTTAAAAAAGTATAACATTATAATTTTTATTAAGTGTTAAAAACAACTAAGTATAAAATCATGATTGTGTTTCGTCTAATAAATAATGATTCATATTAGCAACCAATAATGTAAGACGTGAGTGTTTCATCTAATATATGATACAACATTGTACGATCATGTTTTCTTTTTGACATGATACAAATATGTTCAAATGATATGTACATTGAAGTAAGTTAATCTTGTACTGACTAAAAAATATATAAATGTTTATTTTATGTTGTAGGGAATGACTATCACTTTTGTCTGCAAAAATAAGTTCATTAGATAAAGGACAAGTTACATCATAATATCTAGAACAAAGAGCTAAAGTTATTTCTCTTCATCAAATTGTTGAGCAAAGCATTTCATCAAATTGTTGAACAAAGCATTGTGAAATTTACGAAAATTGTCTACTTCACAAAGCACTACAATTTAAGATAAATCAAGGAAATGTGCACTATCCAAGAAGAAAATAAGTACTTCCAATTATTGGGATATTACAAAAAGAAGAAGAACGTTTATTGCTACATGGAGCGCATTAGATGCATCCATCATTATCAAGTTCTTAACATGAAAGAGAATGCACTCAAAATAGTTGAAGTTGCTCAACCGCTAGAAATGAATTTTACAATAACTGCTTTCTTCATAAACTATATAAATTTATTCCAAAACATGAAGAAAAAGAGAAACTAAATTGTATAATACAAAATGTTACTTAAATCTCTCGTCAATAAAAAGTTTCACGATAGAACATTGATTGTGTTCAAACAAGAAGTTAGAGCACAACATCAATCCTACATATGTCTTTAGATGTGAACCTCCCTACTAAACAACTTAGTGATCCTTGATCACTTTATACAAAAACCTATTATCTTCGCAAAATGACTATTTGGTAAAAAAATACCTAATTATTGGCCAAAAATAAATGTTTTTTAAAGAATACTTAAGTAAAATTAGAAATGGCTTGTCAAAAAATATTAGATCGAGTCGGATGTGGCTTGAAAAAAAAAATACATATAGTCCTATTAGATAACCTAAAATTAAAATAAATACGTAATTTAAAACAAATTTTAATAAAAGTAAATAGAATCGTATAATCATCAAATAATAAAAAAATAAGCAAAAATACAAAACAGAAAAATATGTGTGTGATCTTTAATTTTAGTATCAAAATTATAAGTCAAATAAAGTATTTAAATATAAATAAAAATGATACGATAGAAAAAAAATGTATACTTTAATTTGAGGTATACATTATTTGTTATTTTATTAGAAATACAAAAGAGATCTGTGTATTTTAAAATTTAGAAGTGAAATAATAATTATTTTATCAAAAATTTAAGAAATATGAGTACACTAAAATCCAAGATATGTAAGTGTAATTTACTTGTTAGAGTAACTTCCACTACAAGAAAAACAATAAAAAAGTTCCAATAAAACCCTCGCAAAGAGCAAAATATCGATGTTTATGTGTCAACTTAATGTGGGAAAGGAGTCCTTCCATAAAGTAGGATTACTAATTTATTTTAGCAAGAGCTAATACAACCATCTCAAAAAACCAATGGTCAAACCCACGCTTCATACATTGTCACCCATTTTATTTAAAAAAAAAAAAATTAGTAGTAGTGAGAGCTAAACTCTCACTATAGTTTTATCTTTTAAAAAATATTGTAATTTATGTGGGCTATAGGCCTTGTTATATTTAATATATATATATATATATATA
>Ga0214545_1008641_pt1 | contig 16083 bp, 10 predicted proteins | sample CNSS4metaG_FD_160064 | JGI IMG/M metagenome (GOLD analysis project Ga0214545, IMG submission 160064) | Root nodule microbial communities from cowpea collected in UCLA plant growth center, Los Angeles, California, USA - CNSS4 | ecosystem: Host-associated > Plants > Roots > Nodule | place: USA... | reverse complement strand
TATATTAAAAAAATAAATAAAGTTAGAAAATAAATAAAATTAAAAAATAAATAAAAGTAAAAATTTTAAAAAAATAAACTCTAAATAAAATTTAAAAAATGTGAAATAATATAATATAAAATAAAATGATATATATATATATATATATGTAGTTTAATTTATTTAATTTTAATTTATATATAATATATAAAGAAACATAAATAAAATAAGCAATATATAAAATTAAAGTTAACATTAATAAAAAAAATATATATATATATATATATATATATATATATATATTTATATATATTTTAGTTTATTATTATTATTTTTTATTTTTGGTTTTCCTAATGTTAATTTTTTGTAATTTTATATATTTTAGTACATTATTTAAAAGTAAAATTTAAAAAATTGTAGATATATGTAATGGATTTTGAAATTCGTTAGATTTGGTAATTTTTTTAAGTGAATTTTGAAATTTTGTATTACTTAAATTGGATTCGAAGTCCGGTATTTGTGCATGAGGTGCTGTGCTGATCAAAATGTTAAAGGTTATTTTTAGTATTTTGTAAAAAGAAAAGTTTGAAGTGGAGGGAGAAAACCCAATAAAGGATATGCTAGTAATCTTAATATTCCGTTTTTTTTTTCTTTTTTAAAACACTTTTAGAAAGTTACTATGAAAAATGAAAATTCAATAAAATCTCAATGGCATCTAAATCTTTAATTAAGAAAATATAGATAATTAAGTTTTTAATATAAGATAACAAATGGTTGAAAAAAGTTAGTCTAAATTTTATATTAGATAAAAGTGAAAAGAAAAGAATATTATATAAGATTGAAGGTTCATAAATCTATTTTTTAAGATTTTGGGTTAAGGATAATGTCAATAGACTCAAGTCTATGTTATTTTCATCCGGTAAATCATCTGCTCAAATGAAAATGAGAAATAGAAAGCAACGAGTTTTGTTAAATATATAAATACAAACTCTTCCATTGTTCCTCTCATATTGAGTTAATGATGCAGTTTCATATCACATTTGCATTCTACCTATATTGTGTCAGTTCCAATTTTCCTTTTTGTTGGTTTTAGAAAACACTGTTTTTCCTCCATTTTTTTCTTAATTAATCAGTTCGTTTAAAGTGGATACTATTATTGAAAAGAAATGGTTAATTTTTGAAGTACAGAAGAATTTTCCTTTTTTCTGCTGTTGATTTATATGCCTGAGCTGCAGCAAATAATTCTAATTGTCTGGTATAGGAAATGAAGGTAAAATAACAGATATCAGAAATCTGGAGCATAAGTTGCACACAGATTTGGTACTGAAAAACGGTTGAGTGGTCAAAAACTGCTATTAATGAGGAAACATAATGGTAGTTATGTGCAGTCACAATTATAAATGACTAGTATCATTATTTGGAATCGGTGTGTTATGATTTTCTTTTTCTTGCAACTTTTTTCTTATCACTTACCTACAAAGTTTTAAAATTTTACTCATTCACTGCCTCATACAGATAAAGACAGAACCTGAAAACAGTGATGCAGTGCCACCTCGGTTCTGATTAATTAATTTCACGGCACATATGCACTGCATTTTGATGACACACAGTTTCTCATAGACTGTTTCTGAGTTGTTTTGGAGCCCCCACTCTTTACTTTTCCCACTGTGAAGTCATCATCTTTGAAACCTTACAATATTTGACAGTGGAAATGCATGAACATAGTGGGGGGCATGGAAGCTTATTTGCAGGATAGGGAAGTTGATGTTTCAAAAGTCCCAAGACAAATTCATTCATTTAGCTTTGTTCAAAGTTTCACATCGAATAATAAGAAGACTGACTCAAAACATAGAAATGAGTGTAAACTTCATCTTACAAACTGATTTTGTTAAGTTAAGTTAAACTTAAAATTCACTTCTTAATAAATTCTGATCAAGAAACTTGATCAGAACCGACAAGAAGTTCGGTGCATGAATATGTTATGCTGTTCTTAGAATTGAAGATTCATTGCAAGGTAAAGAAGCAGAAAGTTGTAAGGTCATATTCATGTGGCACTACACTCAACATGTTAAAGGGAAATGAAATGAAATGAGGAAGTGCATCATGAGTAGGGTGAATAGAAGTGTGACAAATACAACAATTTTTGGAACTGTGATTCATAATTTATCAAAGTTAAGATCTTTTCTGTGACATATGCTGCAATCTGATGGTGAAGTTTCGAAGCTTATGAGCAGTGAAGAGTTTGTAGCTAATGATGGGGTGTTTTCCAACATTTTTCTTATTGTTTAACAATAATACCTTCTTGTGATGTGTCAAATCTTGTGGACATTATTGCCAATTATATACGTGGGTTAGTTAACGGTAATTAAATATTGCTTGACAGATGAAGATTTTCTGGAGATTTTATGAGGAAAAGTTGATTGTTCATATAAGTCTTTTTTTCTGGTGTGCCATTTAGATATTTTTCTTTTCATGATTAAACATATATGGATCCAAAACCTATGTTGTTGTTTTAGGATGTGTTGGGGAAGACACAATATAAAGAACAAGTATAATTAACAACATAAAACAAGGTTGGTATAAAACTAGAAAAATCCAAAAGTTTGTATGTTGAGTGGTGTCTAATATAAGTTTATTGAGAATAGATAGGATTTGATTAATGGTTTCTATTTGATTATTCAAAAGTTAAAATTCTTTTTGAACTACTTTAGGTGAAGTTAAAAGAGATAAAAGTGATTAGAGTAATTGATAGATGTATAACCTTGTGAAAATTGTCTTCTAAGACCATGACAGATAATATAAATTTGAAGACTTTATGGTTGTCACTGATAAAAGTTTGAAGATTATTTGATCTTAAAATTAAACTCATTAAATATTGTTCTAGATATGGTTGAAAAAATGTTGAAAAGTATTGTCAAAATGAAAGTTCTTGGTATCTCTCAAGAATAACTTGTTGCTGATTATGTCAAAACTGTATTAACTACAATCCTAATTACTTATAGTTCACATTAGATAATGATATTTTAACCAACATTTTTTTATCCATTTTTAACCCACTATTTCAATCACCATTAGATCATCACATCACTAAAAAAAATCAAAATAAATAATCTAATAGTGATTGAAATAGTAGATTAAAAGTTGGTCAAAAAAGATGGATTAAAGTATCATTATACGTTTACATTATCTTCCTTTGTTGTATATCTTTAATGAATGAGAGAATTAAAATGACATTTTTTTTTTATTTTTGTCATAAATAGTCTATATTCTGATTTTAAATGTTTTATTATTATTTGTGGGAGATTAGGTGTTCATCATCCAAGTTTATATGTTCAGCTATTCAACTACTCAAAACAAAATTTTATATACTTTTACCTCTTTAATTTTTCAGTGATTATGTATAGCTATATATATGTTTGTTTTTCCATATTTGAAGTTCTTTTGACTTTTAATTGCGAGAGAACCTAAAAAGAAAATCAAATTATAGTAAAATTTAATGCTTAACTTAAACTAATTGGCTACTCTATATCCTTTGTGAACTATTTTTCAGGAAAATACATGAGAGAATCAACATTAACAAATAATAAACTTATCTAAAAGATCATGATGCCAATTACAAATCTTAATCCTTATTTTGGGACTGAATGACATGTTTTTTGGGATGTATTACGAATTATTCTCAGATTATATATGAAGCTCTTCATAATAGGTTATGCATTAAATTGTGTAACACTTAGTCTTTTCTTATATAATGTTGTTTGAGGAAATACTTCACTTGTCTAATGTCAAAATTAGTTGTAGATTGAAAACATATGTGTCTGCTTTTATATATATATATATATATATATATATATATGGAGGAGAAGAGTTATCCTTGAGAATTTTTTTTAATGCATATGGGTTTAAACAATTTCATTATCAAGTTAAATTCTATTTATTCTTGTTAACAAAAAAAAAATTAGAATTTATAGAATTGATTTATAATTTGTAACTTGAAGTTTGCACAAATAGCATATCAACAATAGATCCAACAAACAACAAATTTTCTTAGAATAAATTTTTTTATTGCATGACTGTTATACCGTATAACTCTAAGTCTAACTCAATCTTACAAAATCGACTTGTAAAATGAGATTACGTGGATATATATATATATATATATATATATATATATATATATATATATATATATATATATATATATATATATATATATATATATATATATATATATATATACATATATATATATATATATATATATATACACACACACACTAGGGTTAAATATGTTTATGGTCCCTCAAGTTTCAGTGAATTTTGGAATTAGTCCCTCTTCGAAACTTTATACCAATTTAGTCCTTCATATTTAAAAATGCGTGAATTTAGTCATTCTTACCAAATTTTTTTAAGTTTATTTAATATTTTATGATAATATTTGAGTTAACATTGAAGCTAAAATGTCTCAAACGGTATAAACAATTCAAATACTATCATGAAATGCGCTTCAAACGTTAGATAAACTTAAAAAAATTTGGTTAAAAAGACTAAATTCACGTATTTTTAAAGATGAAAGACTAAATTGGTCAAAAATTTTGAAGATGGACTAATTTCAAATTTCACTTAAACTTGATGGACCAAAAACATATTTAAACATATATACTACAAATTGATCTTATCTTTAATCGACATAAATCTAGATATTCACGAAAAACTATACCAAACATGCAAAAATAAAAACCTAATGTAACATGTATTTGAAGTGCAGAAAGTGAATAACAGTTGAAATCTAAAAGATGAAAAAAGTGTGTTTTGGTACCCCCATGAGTGCCCTAGATCCTGTTGAAGAAGGAAAGCATAAAATCTAAAACCATGAAAAAAAAAAAGCTGTGAAAGAAGGAATATGAGTGATGTTTCAGTACTTTCCCCTCTTGAAGGCTTTGTGGTTCTTCATTTGGACTCCAACTTCAAAGGGTCGTCTTAGAATTTTGTCATCGAATAATTCTTCACCAATTAATGACATCAAGGATTTGCTTTCTGCAAAAAAATCAATGGATAAGGTTCTTGTTGCCACTTTCTTTATCAGCAAAACGAATATCATATTACTCACAATTCTCATGAACACAAACTTTATTCGCAAAAACAAAACTATAATAAGTTCGATAATATCTATGTTTATTAACCTCTGGTTTTTGGTTGAGAATAAATAAGTTTGATTAAAAAAAATATATAGGAGGGAATGTGTGGCCCATTGCCTCCAAGTGCATTGTTCTTAAGAGTTAAGACTTCAAAATTTAAAGTCAATTTCTCACTAGATTTCCGGGATATGCCATTTATCTTTAGGTATTGAGGTGTAATAACTTTACGCCACTTGAGGAATTTTTATGCCATGCCTTGACTTTAAATTCATATATATATATATTTACAAAAAATATATATCATATAGAAGAATAATCACTACTAAAAATTCTTATATTATATGAGAATTTTCTTGTAAATTTGTTAAAAAAATTTGTAAGAAAGACTTTTTCTTGCTACTTTTTTAAGAATTTTAATTGGTAAATAATTCTTTCGTGAGTAATTATTTCCTGCAAAATTATAAAATTCGTAAGTATTTCTTACAAAATTTGTTGCGAAAAGTGTTTTATACAAAATATTTTGTAAAAAAATTGACCCAATTTCTTGTAATTTTTTTTCATAACAAGTACTTTTAAAAAAAAATTCAAAACAAAATTGATAGGAAATATGAATTTTTTTAATAGTGAATAAATCATTATTCGTTTGCATATTATCTTCTTCCTCTTAAATTTTTTTACTGCGAAGAGATTACATTCACCCCTGCAGTAAGAGTGCCTGTAACAGATAGTGAGAGTTTGGAAATGATTATTTAGAAAAAAAGAATATTGTGTTGAGAGAAAAGTATTTATTTATCTGGTTAAAAATAAGGTCTATCCAATTTAAAAAACTACTTCATGAAGTAAAGGTGATTTATATATAACACATTTCAGTTTTATAATTTGACATCACAAACATAAATTTTATAATATTAAATATTACATATAGTCCGATGATAGAAAGATAAGAAGAGATTTAATATAGCCAACAATAATGATTTTAATATATTATCTCAAAAATTTGAATTTTTTGAATTTAATATAAAAACTAGTAATTAAAGTAACGGATGTTTTATCTACTTCTACATATACTATTATATAAATAAGAGAATTCCTTATTTATATTGATTTTGAAATGGTGTGGTATATATTAAAAATTCAGGTGTGAATTTAAGTCCCACATTGATTAGAAATGAGAAAGTAGAATAGAACTCACATTATATAAAAATAAAGATTCATAAATTCATTGTCTTAAAGTTTTGGGTTAAGAATGATATCAATATCTTATATAATTGGACTCAGGTCTCATTAGTGTTGTATCTCCCTAAATAAAATTACATCTATAAAACGTAGGTAACGGTGCAAAGATCCTGATATAGGTTTTACATGTGTTGTACGTAACAAGGGTTAGTTTGTTGTGTGATAACAAAATGGCTTTGAATTGCATGAAAAATGTCTCTATCATCTCTGTGCTATTCTGCTATATTTTGAAGGTCCATTTTCTCTTCAACAACAGATATGCATTTATCTCTTCCTTCTGCTTTCACCTTTGGGACTCACCATACAACTTCTACACGTTTCCCACAAACTCTTGTCTTTAATTTCGACTTCTCATATTCCTTCTTCACAATCATTCTGGATCCCATCACACTTTCCAACTAAACCCCTTCTTCTCTTTCATGCTCATTCATCTCATGTTAATTTCCTATTTAAGTTCATTTCACACTCTCTTTTCTTTCAACAATTTTATGTAAAATTAAATTACACTTTTAGTTGGTGTCATCAAATCTTATACCATCAAAAAACAATCAAATCCAAAGTTACTTTTTCTTTTATTATATTCCCATTTTAAATTTGGTGAAATAGTATTATTAGAATTAAAGTTTAAAATACTTTTGATTTTTTTCGCGTTTAATTTGGTCTTTAAGGTGTTAAATTATGTTCAATTTCATCATTTTTCGTTAACGTCATTTAAATTAATAACGTGACACTTTTCACATGACGTTAAATCACATTTGACTCATTGTGTTTTGTTCAAATAAGTCCATATTTTAATTAAATTTGTTCAACTTAATCTCATTCTCCATTTCATGACCATTCACCACTGTCACCACCACCACCACCAAATGTTTATGATGTTCAAATGTTGGTTTAGATGTCAAAGCAAGAAAGAGGTTGAACCAATAATCTCTTCTAGAACTGCTATTATTCAAGTGATAATATTGATGAGTTTTTTTGAGGCAGCATCACCAAAAAGATACAACATCATAAGACATAATTTCAACCCACACATAAGGGATTAAAACCATCTCTAACCCAAACCTTAAGGCAAGTCTTCTTCTTTATAAAGTGCTCAACTTTCTCATTACTCACACCTTAATTCTCAACAATCTTTTCCTTAAGGGTGAATCCTTCTAAATTGATACACTCTCCTTCGAACGAAAGCATTTTCAACTACGAATACCGCAATGGTGACCTTTTTATTTGACTGAAACCCATGATAGAAGACTTTTGATACAAGGAATCCCTACATCTAAGATTCTCCATCCTTATTATATATGTCTAAGTTAGTCACTAAGACACCTAACTCTAATAACACTAATGGATTTTTCGAGGGAAGATCATTAAGGAGTACAATATCAATAGGACATGAGCCTAGTTCACACATAAGAAATTGATATCATTTCCAACCTAAAACATTAGGACAATATGTAGATGAGTTTTCTTCCTTATAAGTTGCTCATGCTTTCTCATCTCTACCTATTGTGACATAGACTAATCACTTAGGTTTTCAATAGGTATCAAATGATGAGAAATCGAGAAAGACTATTGTATCAGATTTTGTAAAGAAACCACCTAACATAGAAAGTGATGCTTTTGATGGACCAGATGTTAATCTTTAATAAGATAAATTATACAAATTTAATAGGAGATGTAGTTTATAATTTATGTTTGTGAGTTATGAATAAGTTGTAATTTGTTGTTATCACGACTCTTTGGATTGAAAATGAATAATTAAATTGTTATCAAAAGTGAGAATGTATGGTGATATTAATACATGTGTTTGAAAAATTAGCTCATCTCATGTGTGTTGTATTAATGTTATAATCATACATGATACCCAAGAAACTAATGAAACTAATGTTGCAAACGGAAAAAGATTTTACATATAGGAATAGAAGTATAATTTTTTTATATTTTTAATTTTTTTTAATTCTATATACTTTTAGATCATAAAGTTCATTCTTGATATATAACTACAAAAAATTCTCATATTATATGAATTTTTTTTTACAAATTTGTTAAAAAAATTTGTAAGAAAAGACTTTTTCCTGTTATTTTTTCTAAAAATTTTAATGGATAGGTAATTCCTTCGTGGATAATTATTTTTTACAAAATTATAAAATTCGCAAGTATTTCTTATAAAATTTATTGCGAAAAGTATTTTATACAAAATATTTTGCAAAAAATTGGCAGCAATTTTCTGCAAATTTTTTTCATAACAAAATTTATAAATATTTTTCTACAAAAAAAATTAAAAACAAAATTAACAGGAAATATGAATTTTTTTAATAGTGTATATTGTAATATAACTTCTTATATTTATATTTACATAACTAATATTATAATATAATTACTTTTTAGGAGGTTACAAATAATATAGTATCCTTTCTCTTATTACAATTACGATGGTAATTAAAAATTTAAACCTTGATTAAAAATATTAAAAAGTGGAATTACTTTCAAGTAATATGAGATATTTATTTAAATTATATATACTTTGACTTTTTCAAAACTTTTATTTCAATTTTTTGGTTGATCCAAAATTTTCAATCAAGATCTACAAACACTTCTTTCAACGCTGAAAGATTATTAAAAGAAATGTGATCTATTTATTTTTTGCACATGATTATAATTGAAGTAATATTATTTACATACATACATACATTTTTGATTGGAAAATGATTCCATCTATAGCATTCACAAGGTGGTGTTCTTGATTGGCCTTATTGAAGCAATTTCAAAATCAAGTTTTTGCATCAATCAATCACTGTAATGGCTCCCGGACCCCCACTGTGTGTAAAATCAGTCACTGATTCTTTGTATTCAATTTTTCTCATAACAAAATTGGGAAATAATTTTATTTATTTATTTTTTTCTATGACTTGCCAGAATTGCAGGCCTTGAGTTTTTGAGTGACAAAGCTTGCCGGAGAAGGTTAACCACACAACCTCGTCATTGTACAAGGTTACACGATTCTATGAGAGCAATGCTTGGATTTGTACTCTTCTTTTTCTTACCTTACACTTGTACCTTAATATACACCTGAGAAAATGAGTCTTCTAACTGCATTCTCATATCTTAATTCATTGTCCAATTCAGTCTAAAGAATGGGGAACCATGCACTCACAAGCTTTGTCATTTAGAGACTTGTTTCTTTCACTTCATTTTTTTCTATGCATTTGTGATGGGTGTGTAAAAAATTTCACTCCGAAAACATAACATCGTCAAATATTTAATTTGTTTAAGAGATTGACATCGTCATTCGTTTAGGATGTGAGTTGTAAATAAATGAACAATGGATGCGTTATAGTGTTAATATTTGTTAGGATGGTAAAAATAATATTTCTTATAAAGTTTTACGTGAATCGCCTAGTATAAGTTAGAGAGTGGATATTAGTGGTTGTATAATGCACTCTAATTTCATAATATCTTTTGTTTCAGTTAAAAGACAATTTAAAACTTGAATTTGAATTTGAATTTTCTTATACTAAAATTTTGGAAGATGTGAATGAGGTCAAAAAACATGTAAAAATATTCTATGTGCTGTACAAATTTTTACATTGATTATTTTTAGACAATATTTGAATTTTTTTATTCAGTTTTAGAATTTTCACGTTATATTCTTAATAAAAGTGATACATTTTTTCAGTAATATTTTCAGTTTGGGTGTGTTTTAATTGACAGTAATAATCCCATATTTTCTTCTAATGATTTTATACAACATTTTTTATATATTGCTTTAACTTTTTTATTTTTAATGAATATAGAACTTATACTTGTAATTGAATTTACAAACATTTAAAACAATTAGTTAGAAAATGAACTATAACATATTAATGTCAAAATCTAAACATGACCTATGTTTATCAGTGTGTTTTGGCCATTTTGTTCATTTAGTTATGAAAGAAAGTGCAAGTATTATAAGGCTTGAGTATATTTTAGATAGTAATTTTTAATTTTGGTCTTTGTATTTTGTTATTATTTTAACTTTGATCTTTGTAATTTTTGTTAGCTACATATTGTAAAAACCATAAATTAAGAGGCAGAAAACAAAAAATTTATGAGTAGGAATGTTAGACATGTCTAAATTTTAAGAAATCCTTGAAATATTTGTTTTGTTAAAAAGAAAATATATAATTAAATATATTTTAATCTATAATATAAGGACAGTATAAAAATTAAAAACGGTAGGTATTCAGAAATCTTTGATGTGAAAATTGCATGTGATTTGACAGTTCAGTAGAAAGTTTATTGTGCAATAGGATATTTGGGACCCAAACTGAAGTTTATACAGTTACATGCGGTAACCATTTTGTCTGCAGGCACAAAAACAACTGTTCTCACTCTGTGTACTCCTCGATGCAAGAAAAAAAATAAAAATTGTTACTTTTTTCATTTTTGTTTTCTTTTCATAGATGAAACCTTGACAAATTTAATCATGGAGAAGCTTAACACCATTATTCAAACTTCTTTCAAGCTTTACTGTGTAGTGCCTTCATCAAACAATTCTGCAAAAACATTTATCAGAACACAGACAAAGTACAACAAAACATTATGTTAAAGCTAATGAAAAAAAAAGTAAATATTTTTTTTCCTTAACTTTTTATAAATTTTAAAATTAATTCATTTTAAAATTTTAGACTAATTTTACTTTTTTAAAATACGCGGTTTTTGTCATTTTAATCAAATTTTGTTAAATTTATTTGACATTTCAAGTATATTTCAAGATTTATTTGATAATCCTGAGATGCGTATGAAACATCAAATAAACCTAATAAAATTTTAGTAAATTTTGAAATTAGTCCATTTATGAAATTTTGGACCAATTTAGTCTTTCATCTTTTAAAATACGTGGATTTAGTCATTTTAATCAAATTTTATTAAATTTATTTGACATTTCAAGCACATTTCAAGATTTATTTAATAATTCTAAAATACTAAAATACGTATGAAATATCAAATAAATTTAATAAAATTTTATTGAAAAAACTAAATTTATGAAAAATAAAAAATTAAATTAATTTAAAATTTTAAAATAGACTAATTTCAAAATTTACTAAAATTTAAAAAATAAAAAATATATTAAAAAAAATTTAATTTTATATTTTTACCATATTGTTTTATACCATACAATTTTACCAGAAAAAGAAAAAGTGAAAGTGGACTATGATTGTGTCTCTCCCTCAAGTACTGAAGAGTGAAGAGCTAGCAGCAGCTGGAAATTGTGAAGCAATTATGTACTGACATGAGAATTATGACGTTGTATGTGCATGTGAACAGTGAGTTCCAATCATGATTCTGTTCTTATCCCCATGCATGGCTTCATCTTCTGTCAACTTCACTGTACCAAATTTCAATCAAACTTTCAGAATTACATATAATAAATTATAACAAAAATAAATAATAACATCCCACACACACATAATGCCCATTTTATTATACAAAGAGTCTTGTGCAGTCTTGCAGTTTCCTCCATTGACACATCACTTTCACTCTCTTAAACTGCATAGAGAATGCAGACAATAAAATTTTGTTATATATTCATGCTATATTTTTTTCTTAATGTTTGGATAACAAGGATCATGATGCTTCTAAATCTCTGCATAACAAACAAACAAACATCATGGTTTTGTCAAAAAAACCTTAACATTGTAGCAGATCATGTAAATGAATGTTACTGATTATGTGTTTCCATTTCCTGTATTTCCTGTTCATATCTGTGCATTGTTCCAAATAATTTTAAATTTGAATTTGAAGTATTTAAGATAATTATACGTGAATTGTTCCAAATAATTTTGGAAAAGTATATATATATTTATATTTGAAGTAAAAAGTGGTGATGGTGGTGGGGTCAGCAATTAGTGAAGAAGTGAGAGGAACATGGATGATATAACAGCGAGAATATAGCATCTTGCCACAGAACCAACATTTTCGGCTCACTATGATGCTCAAGACACTTCTGTCCTTTTTTTTTTATGCAGATGATGTTACTGTTGACTAATTACCACTTTAAGAAAAAATAAAAAATAAATAAATGATTTAACTCGGTCAGCATGTATTTATATCTTATATATACGTGTGTGTCAAATATCATTGCATCTGCATGCGTGAAGGTGATGTCTATCTGTATTTATTGTATCGGTGAAATTAATTATTTTCATTTTTTCTGAATTTATGTTTTACTAAAAAGTAAAGTTACATATTTTTTATAGTTTTTTCAGTTTTTATATACAATAGAAAACCATTAAAACAGACAGACAATATTTCATAGATATAGAGTGTTCGAGCGATTCTATCATTAAATTTGAAATTGTTACCGTATATGATTTAAACCTCGATATATTTTAGATATTAAATTTTGAGAATGAATAAATATAATTTTTTAATTTAAATATGTTAAAAATATGTGTCAAATTAGTATTTGAATTATTAATATTATTTGATATGTTCCTGATTTAATATTAACTTGAAATTTTGAAATTTCATATTAATCAGCAATAAGACTAATTTAAAATGTAAATATGATATAAATTTTATCTTATAAATCGATTATTTTGTACTTAAAGTATATTTTTTACATAAAAAACCATTTTATTAAATTAAAAAATATTAAAATAATATTAAAATAAAGAAATGAAGTTTAAGTTTGAAAATATATTAAAAATATAATAATATACATACTATAAAGATTTATTTAATACTTTTTTTTAGTTTATGACATTGATTCACTGATCTTTCTTGCTATGATGAATGTTTATACTATATTTTTACTAACAGACAGAAGTGATAGGATCTATGTTTATTTTTCTTGTACGTTTTTTCTTTGAATGTTTGGGGAATGGTGTGGAACGTGCAATGACTTGGTTTTATTTACTAGATGAAAACCCCAAGGTCTAAGAACACATTAATTCTTCTTCTTGGCATTGGAAACATTAAATAATAGGTCAAAAAACATTTTTTAGTCTTCTCTCACTTTTTCTGCAAAGAATATTTAAGTTCCTCTAAGTATATTTTAATACATTAAGTTGCACGAGTGCCCTCGAAAAATGGAGCATGAATTTTGAATTGAACAGAATTTTGAATTTAAGAGAATTTTATGAATGAATAATATAGGTTATGTTCAAGTGATTACAGAAACCTAGGAATTTGTATATTTGTATTCCTATGAGAAGATTTAAATGACGGTTATATTATTTGTGAGTCAAATAAAATATTTTTCAAACAATCCACCATTTGTCCTTAAATGACGATTACGAAATGAAATTTGGAACAATTGTGATATGAAATGAGATTTGGAGGCAAACTCAAAATCATTTAATTTTGGGTTAAGCCGAAAACAGTGGAGGTAAACATTTAAAATAATTTAGTTATCGAAATATATTTTGGTCCTTACCAAAATATTAAAATTTGTGTAAGTGAAAAGTTGATTCATATTTAGTTACAGAAACACATTCGGTTGTTATTTAGCCACCGCAACAACATTGGTCGCTAATAAATTACTTAATTTGATGACTATTTGGATAGTTAAGACAAATAATTTATTTCATTTTTTACGGTCACTGATTTAGTAACTGAATGTTTGTCATTAATATTTTTGATTACTATTTTAATCACTGCTAATATCAACAATAAGTCATTTGGTTGTTGTTTCGGTAATTAATTTAAGACCGATGTAAATAGGTAGTTATTTCAGTTACAATTTGTGATTACTTTTTTTCGGTGGTTAAATAATTTTTTTCTAGTAATGTTTGTGAGGTGAATAAAATATTTTGCAAACAATTCACCATTTGTCCAATAATTATATTAATATAACAAAGTTAACTTTGACATTATTTTGATTCAATAATAATGTCTCACCATGATAAGAGGGTGGAAAAAAAATAAAAGTAATGATTCAAAGAATATGAAGACAAGAAAGAAAAAAATCAACTGTTTAAGATATATAAAGACAAAAGCTATCGACAGTGAGGATTAAAGAGATACAGAAACTATCGACAAAGTTATTAACAATGGTTTTAGATAAAATTTGTATAATTAATATTTTTTTTTACTATGTAATAAGGTTGTGTAAATTCACAAATTTTAGTTCTGGGAAGCTTACAAAATTCACTATTTTCAATTTCTTTATTAATTTTATATATTTATATATTATATACACTTTAATTGTTTTTCTTTATATTTTTCAAATGTTGTCATGTATCTCCTTCTTTCACTTTATTTGTAATTTGTTTGATTATTCTTAAATTATATAATTTTATGTGAAACTTATCTTAAAATTGAATTTAATAGTATATATGTGGAAAAAATCTACCAAAAAGGATAAAAGATCTCTAGAAGAAGAATTATATCTTCCCTTAAATGCACATTGTAAGATTATGTTTATAGACAAACACAAAATTCATGGTCAATAAGTATACATAAATCGAGGGCCATTAATTTTATTTTAAATTAAACAAAAGTTAAATATGTATCCTATAGAAATTGGTGTTGAATAACTTCTCGAAATAAACTTAAATTCAATTCACTATATCTACAGAGTTTCAATGCCATAACTTTTCATCGAAAACAAAATTAGATGAAAATTCAAATGAACTTGGTGGTGTTTTTTTTTTTTTCCTTTTCAGTCAAAAGGAATGAAAACATAAATATTAAAATTTTAATTATTTAGCTATTTATTTGTAAAGGTAATATCAATGATATTAATTATTTAGATATTTAATAATAAATGAACAACTTATAAATAATTGAGTGGTTTGAATATGACTAAAAAATTTTAGAAGTGGCTAAGTGTTTTATATGTAGAAAAACTTTAGTGTTAGCTTTCTACATAAAATACTATATATAGTAAAGAGTTGTACCACAAATATTTACGACAAATGCTAGTATATAAGCATGAAAATTTTCTTACTTATGGGTAAGGAAAAATATTTTTAAATAAACTCTAGAAGGCCGAAACTGGAAATGCGCCAAAAAAATACTATTTAGTGTTCTTCATCATCAACTTTTTTTTATTTCTTGTACAAAATTGTGATATTATTCAACAACATTTGTAATATTTAAAAATATTAAATAATAAATCTATATAATTAAAAGTAGTAAATAATTAGAATAATAAAAAAAAGATTAAAATTGTAACAAAAATTTAATAGTGTTGTTACCGGTGGATTATGGGTCAATCCACTTTCACTCTAACTCGAACTCATTTAACCTGTGGGTTAAATAAGTCAGGTTAACTCATTTTTTAAAATATAAATATTTTTCGATCTAATCCAATTCGAACTTGTAATGAGCTCGGTTGACTTATGAATTGGACCCATTTTTACATTTCTATATAAAATCTTCAAAACTAACTCAAATAACAAAATTCAAAAAATAATTTTATTTGAATACTTACTCGTCAATTATAATACTTTTATTGAAAACATGTTTATATAATCTTATGATTCTAATTTTCTTCAACTAAATGAAAAAAGAAATTAGGAATTTGAAAACCATTATTTTTTATTAGGGATTATTTTGTTAGGCCATACCACACTGAGAAAGCACGATTTCTTAAAGTTATGAATCTTGACATCATAATTTTTAAAAATAGTAAACTATATTAGTTATTGTTGATATATATATATATATATATATATATATATATATATATATATATATATATATATATATATATATTTTTTTTTTTTTTTTTTTTTTAAAATTT
>Ga0214545_1008640_pt1 | contig 16083 bp, 12 predicted proteins | sample CNSS4metaG_FD_160064 | JGI IMG/M metagenome (GOLD analysis project Ga0214545, IMG submission 160064) | Root nodule microbial communities from cowpea collected in UCLA plant growth center, Los Angeles, California, USA - CNSS4 | ecosystem: Host-associated > Plants > Roots > Nodule | place: USA... | reverse complement strand
ATATATATATATATATTAATATAACTGAAAAAAATATTTTATTGTAGTTTATACATAAAAGTATTATAATTTATTTTATTATCTGAAGTATATTATTTTGTGGTAATATTTTTATTATAATCATTTTAATTGTAAACATTTGATTAATTTTGATTTCCTGAATATTCATAATTTTTATATTTATATATTTACATGTTCTTAATTTATATTAGACATAATATACATAAAAAGTAATGTATAAAAATGGTGTTAATGTACTAAAAATATTGTGGTCTAAATTTTGAGATGTTACATTTTCTCTCCTAAATACAGAAAGTTTGTCCTCCAAATTTTTATTGATTAAAATAAATGAAGGGTAAATGTTTCCTATTTTCTCTTATATTCATTCCAAATGACTTTTATTAGAGGGATTTGTCTGCCTCTTAGTTCCCTAACCTTTTTGTCCAAAATCTGTACAGGCATTGCGTCAAATGTAAGGTTATTCTTTAATTGTACTGTATTAGGCCTTATCACATGAGATGGATCAGAAATATATTTTCTTAATTGAGACACATGAAAGACATTATGAAGGTTGGAAAGGAAAAGAGATAAACATATTTGATAAGCAACAAGGTCTATTTTTCCAATAATTTGATAATGACCAATGAATCGAGGGGTGAGCTTCTTTGATTTCCCCACTCTACCAATTTCCGTTGTTGGTGTAGCTTTCAAGAATACATGACCACCTTCTTGAAATTCAAAATGTTGTTGTTTCTTGTCAGCATAACTTTTCTGTCTACTTTGAGTCGTTCTCAATTTTTCCCTAATCATTTTGATTTTCCCAGTTGTATGTTGAATCATGTTAGGACCTAATACTAAATTTTCACCGGTCTCAAACCAACGTAAAGATGTTCTACATTTTCTCCCATACAATGCCTCATATGGTGCCATACCTGTGCTACAATGGAAGCTATTGTTATAGGTGAACTCAATCAAAGTAAGCATCGATCCTATCTATCAAAATCTTCTAACACACAAGCTCTCAGCAAATCTTCCAAAGATTTGATGGTTCTCTCTGATTGTCCATTAGTTTGGGAATGATAAAGTTGAGTTGAGATGGAGTTTAGTCCCCAAGGCCTGATGTAAATTTCCCCAGAACTTAAAAGTAAATCTAGGATCCCTATCAAATACAATACTTGTTGGAATTCCATGCAACCTCATAATTTCTCTTATGTATAATTTAGTCAATTTTTCTAATGAATACCTAGTGTTAATGGGTAAGAAGTGAGCAGACTTTGTTAACCTATCCACGATAACCCATATGGAATCAAATTTTTGAATGGTTCTTGGCAGGCCAACTACGAAATCCATTGTTATACTATCCAATTTCCATTTAGATATATCTAAGGATTGCAGCATTCCTGCTGGCTTTTGGTGTTCTATCTTAGCTTTTTGACAAACTAGGCATTTTTCTACATATCGTGCCACTTCCCTTTTCATTTTGGGCCACCAAAACATTTTCTTGAGATCTTGATACATTTTCGTTGTGCTTGAATGTGTGCTTAATTTGCTTTGATGTGCTTCCTCTAGAATCATTTTCTTTATTTCTTCATTGTTAGGTACACACATCCTATCCTTAAATCTCAAAGTTCATGTCCTATGTCTATGCCAAAATTCTCTCCATCCCCTTGACCTATCAATTTCTTTTTCTTTAGAATGAACTCATCACTTCCTTGTGCCTCATGGATTTTTTCTTGTAAATTGCTAGTGATTTGAATGGAGTTTAATTTCATTTTATCATGGCTTAGGGTGACCGCAAATTCATATCTCTAAATTGTTCTAACAAATTCATTTCATGAATCATTAATGAGGAGATATGTAAAGATTTTCTACTTAAGCATCTGCTACTACATTTGCCTTTCTCGGATGGCAATGTAATTCAAAATTATAATCTTTCAGAAATTTCATCCATCTCCTTGTATCATATTTAATTATTTTTGGTCAAACAAGTATTTGAGACTCTTATGATCACTAAAAACTTCAAACTTACTACCATAAACATAATGTCTCCATATCTTAAGTGCAAAAACAATGACAACTAGTTCTAGATCATGGGTTGGGTGATTCTTCTCATGTGTTCTTAGTTGTCTAGAGGCACATGCCACTACTCTTATATCTTGCATAAGAACACAACCTAATCCCATTTTGGAAGCATCACAAAATATTACAAAGTGTCCGGTAGGATCAGGTAATGCTAAAACAAGAGAAGTGGTTAATCTTTTCTTGAGTTCTTGAAAATTATTCTCACATTTTTCTGTCCATACAAAAGCTTCACCCTTTTTGGTGAGTTGGGTTAAAGGCATAACAATTTTAGAAAATCCCTCAATGAATCTTCTATAATATCCTACCGAACCGAGAAAACGGTGAATCTCAGTCACTATTTTTGGTGGTTCCTATTGTAAAACTGCTTCTACTTTGGTTGGATCCACTGACCTTCCCTCTTTAGAAATCACATTACCTAAGAATTTCACTTCCTTTAACCAGAAGTCACACTTAGATAATTTGGCATACAATTTCTTTTCTTTCAAGGTTTGTAAGACAGTCTGAAGGTGCTTCTCATGCTCCTCAAGAGTCTTAGAATAAATAAGAATGTCATCTATAAAAATAACTACAAAGTGATCTAAAAAGGGATTGAAAATTATATTCATATAATCCATAAATATTACAGGAGCATTGGTTACACCAAAAGCCATCAATTGATACTCATAATGACCATATCTAGTTCTGAAAGCTATTTTTTATATGTCTTCTATTTTCACTCTAATTTGATGATATCATGACCTCAAATCTATTTTAGAAAACATAGAGGCTCCTCTCAATTGGTCCATCAAGTGATCTATTCTAGAAAAAAGGTATTTATTTTTTATGGTAAATTTATTTAATTGACGGTAATCTACATACAACCTAAAACTTTCATCTTTCTTCTTAACTAGTAAAACTAGAGCTTCCCAAGGTGACACACTAGGATGAATGAATTGTTTTTAAAGTAACTCTTCTAATTATTTCTTCAGTTATGCTAACTTAGAGGTTGACATTCTATATGGTGCTATATATATTGGTCCAATTCTAGGCATCAAATTTACTGAAAATTCAATTTCTTTGTTGGGTGGCAAACCAGGAATATCATTGGGAAAGACTTCAGGAAAATTTTGAACAACTACTATACTTTTCAACTCAACTTCCTCTTTTATTTCCATAGAAGATAATAACAGGTACCCTTGAATTTCATTCATTAAAGGCTCATTTTTTTTTTTGAGTTAGTAGGTGATTTCAAAAGATTCTCAAAGTTTAGAAATATTATGATTTCTCAACACAATTCAAAAGGACTTGATTGGAAGATAATCAGTTCATACCTAATATTAAATCTAATTGAGATAAAGGTAGACATACTAAATTTAAACAAAGAATTTTCTATTCTCAATGAATAATAGATCAAGGTGTTGAACACAATAATTGGAAATGGATGAGTTGCACCTGAGTTATACAGTACATTTAAAGTTTTACCTTTAATAAAGCACATACCTGTTGTGGTAGGTCTTGCCTTGGTTGTAGTAGGATTGAAATGTGGCTTCTGTTGTCCACACTCAGAGAATAGGTGATCAGGTTTCCTACACATGAAACAGATTGGTCCCTTAAGATGACAATCTTTAGAATGATGACCTTGTCTGCATTTGAAGCATCTGATATGATTATATATAGGTCCACTACAATTTCCTGATGCAGATTGACTGGATTGGGACCTCCATTGGGGGCAATTATAAGGTTTTTCCTCTTTGCGTTTATTTTTATTTGTCTGGGGTCCAAAATATTTTGGTTTATTGTTTTGGTTGTTCTCAAAATCTTCCAAAAATCTACACTTGTGAATAAGCGTAGGAAAATAAAAAATTTCCAGTATTCCTACTACTTTCCTTAATTCAAGCCTAAGTCCATTTTCAATTTTTATACACTTCATTCTTTCCTCTGGGTGATAAAAGAAAGTAGAGTATTTTCCTAATTCTTCAAACTTGGAAGCATACTCCCCTATGGTCATACTTCCTTGTTTCAATTGCATAAACTCTATTTCTTTTGTTCTTCTCACATTTGGGAAATATTTTTCTAAAAACCTTGTTCTAAATACTTCCCAGGTAATAATTATTCTCCCTCCTTCAAGTAATCTCCTAGTACTATCCCACCAATATTTAGGTTCTCCTATTAGCATGAATACAACATAATTCACCTTTTGGTTGTCAGCACAATTCATAACTCAAAATATTTTCTCCATCTCTGTGATCCATAATTCATCCTTTTCTGGATCATATCCTCTAGAAAATTGTGGGGGTTTGTTTCTCCTAAATTTAGTTAAACCTTGCGATTCAGGGGTCCATTTAGGTCTTTGATTTCTTAATAGAGTTGTAGCCATGTCTCTAATAGCTTGTACTGCTTCAATCAACTCATTATTTCTCCTATAGTTCGCCATCTGGAGTTGTATGAGTTAGTAAAAAAAATCTTATGATGAAAGCATTTCACAAATCTCGCATGAAACAATGCTTTGATACCAACTAATGTGACGACCAAATTTTTTTTCTATTATTTTCTATATTATACTTATAAAGTTTTAACACATAATTTTACCATAACATATAACATACTTAAAATATTCATATATACATATATTTATATATTTTATAGTATCGTATACATCTTATATTTACATAAGTTGGTACATATTATATTTTCTATACTATAAGAGGAAAAAACATTATTGATTTAATGTTTCCCCCTCGTATATTAGACTTCAATGTGTAGAAAAAAGGTTATGGATATGATTCACTTAGACTATTGGGGGTAAATAAAAAGTGACTCCAATATGTCCTTCAAGGATAATTGGTGCATTTGGAGCATTTAGAAATGTAATGGTAGAATTTCTCGTTCCTTGAAATGTTACTGAATTATTTACCGTATTTGTCTATCATGCGTTTCCTAGGAAGACTATTACTATATTGGCAAGGAATGAGTCAGGCATGTTAGGGACAACCATCTACAATGAGATTATAAGATTTTTTTTTTCTATACACAATCATAAAATAGGGAAGTGAGACAAACATCACATAAAAATATAGCACATCTCAATAAAATAAAATAAAATGAAAACTCTTTCAAATTCATGAAACTCGGTTTTTATCATATTTTATAAAGATTTTGATTAATTTTGTAATGACTAGTCAGGATAAATGAGGTTCATCATGACCAATCGACACTCAAGGATGAGGTAGAGGAGGTTATAAAGGTCAAACACCTCAGGCGGTTCGTAAGGCGCAAAGACAAGGGATATACAAGGTCTGGGTACTAAAGAACAGATTATCAAAGAGAGGGTCAGAGGGACAAAGGTGAGGAGGAAGATAGGAAGGAAAAACCTACTTAGTAGGAGGAGAGTCACCTTGATGGTAGACCCCCGCTCAGGGGGACCGTTAGTGCTATATCTCAACGCTTCGAAGAAGGAGGATCATCGTCATTAGTGAGAAAAAGGCATTTGAGGGTTACCATCGGTGAAGAAGGTGAAAAAGTTATAGGTGAAGTGTTGATATTAAAACCACTTTGCTTAAACAATTGTTGACCTCCCAGGTGTTGAACCAAGGATAGCCTCCCATAGACTATCTATCTTTAGTGAGGCCAAGTCAGTCTCACAGAAAAAGTGAAAGTTAGGTGAAGAAAGAAGGATGACTACTAAGGTCGAGGCCGATAAGTTGTTAAAGGCAGGCTTTGTTAAGAAAGTGTGGTACACAACATGGTTGACGAATGTTGTGCTAGTAAAGAAAGTCAATGACAAGTGACTGATGTACGTAAATTACAGATCTAAACAAGGTGTGCCTCAAGGATGCCTATCATTTACCAAGCATTGATCGGTTGATGGATAGAATAACCAACCATAATGTGCTGAATTTCCTTGACTCTTACTCAAGGTATAGTCAAATTTCGATGACTCAAGGGGCAAATTAAAGACCACCTTCATCACGAAAGAGACCAATTGCATGAAGTATTGAATGTTTTTTTCTTCTTTTATACATAACATCCCAATAGCTGTGTAGTACGAGATTAGCTTAAATTTATGCGCTTATCATTTGAACGTATTCATGCTTTATCATGCGTAAATTAAAGACTACACAATGTCGTATTCTCTAACAAATAGAGCACTTAAATTGTTATATTATATTATTTAGATGATAAAATTGTAACTTATTATTAACACTTATAAATATTATAAATAAGATTTATAAATATTTTATGATTAAAACTGTTTTTAATATATATTAAAAGAATTATAAAAAAATAATTAATAGGAGAAGTTAAGACTTTGATAGTATATTATTCCATCTTTAGCATAACAATAAAAGTAAAAACCAGTCAGATTGATTTATTTAATATTACTCCTACACAATTAATTATATAAAATATATAATTCATTAGTAGCATTTTATTATTTTTTAATTCATGTGTATATCAATGGAAATGCTTGAATTTAAGTAGTTTATAGATTGTGATCATTTTACATTTTAGATATATGTATTAGTAGCAATTTGTTTTATAATTAGAAAAAATTGCAAATTGTGGAACATATTTTAATTTGATATCTACATTCTATAACGTGTGGTTAATATTTAAAAAATTGTCTATTTAGTAATTGTACCATGTATTTATGTAAAATACACTAACTAAATTATAATTTTGTTCTCCAACTAATTGTACCATGTATTCATACTCAAGTTAAAGGAAAAAGCTAACTAGTTCCCTAGTACTAATTAAAGTATAATTAATGATCTTTGATTTTACCATTTTTATATTAAAAATTGAAATAATTAATTTCATTAATTAAAACAATATAAATTTATATAACATATTTTATAAAGACAAAAATATCTTTTAGACTTTCTAAATAATGTCTCTCACACAAAATAAACACTTTAGAATTTCTAAGACTACTACTAAAATGCAAGAAAAAACATCTCCCTGATACTTAAAAGTCTATTTAGTAAAAGTTTGAAACGTTTGAAAGACACAATTAGTTTTGTAAAAATAAAATCTCTTTGAAATTTATAGTATTTTTCAAATTATTTGTAATGAAAATATTGCACTTTCATGTTAAAAAATTTCTCCTTTTTTATAATATATTTTGTCACTCTTTCAAATTAATTTTATTTTTTTACGTTTAATTATAATTTAATTTTTAGAAATATTAAAATATAATTATTTTATTATGTAATTATTTTTTAACTTTTTTATAGATGTGCATTAAATAAATGATTAATTAGAGCTTTATATCGTTTATGGGTTTTTTTGTCCTTTAAATAAATTAGAATTGTATTTATCATCATTAAGTTAAATTTCACTTAATATTATAATTAACTATGCACTTTTATAAAATTTAAGATATATTAATTATCCTTAATTAGTGCTCTTAAGATTCTGTTTAGCAAAATCATAATTAAAACTATGAGAATGCTAACCAGTGCCCTAAAGACACTGGTTAAGGAATAATTAATGTGCATTGGTATCATCATTTCTACATTGAAAGCTGAAATAATTAAGTACAGTAATTAAAATAGTATAAATGTACATAACAAATTTTATAAAGAAAAAAGATATCCTTTTAGATTTTTAGACAATAATTTTCTGATCCAAAACAAAGACTTTAAAATTTTTAAGATCTCTACTAAAAAGCAAAAAAAATAATCAATGAAATCTCAAATTAACACTTTTAATTGTTTTTTTTTTTTTGTAAAATTTTTAGATATTTAACACTACTTGTTATGTTGGTTTTTATGTTACTTTAAATTGTTGTTTTTTTTTTTGTAAAATTTTCTGATGTTTAACACTATTTTTTTTTTTGGTTTTTTCTGTTAATTTAATTCTTTTTATGTTTAATTATATTTAATTTTTAGCAACATTAAAATATAGTTATTTTATTATTTAATTGTTTTTTAAATTTTATTTGTGAATATTAAAAAAATATTAAACACACTTCTACAATATTTATGGATATTTTTGTCTTTTAAATAAAATAAAGGTACGTTAATTATTATTAAGTCAGATTTTATTTAATACCATATTTATCTACGCACTTTTGTAAGATCTAATGTATATTAATTATCTTTAAACAATGTCCTTAGGACATTGGTTAACAAAACCATTAAAACTATTCAAGCAAGTAATTATATTTATAACCCAAGGAATGGATTTCAACACATAAAATACTAAAATGATTTTGTTAATTAGGACATAAGGATGAAAAAACACTTGCCGAAGCCTAAATAATATACAAAATAAAAAGAAGTTATGCATTTGGATTAACTAGTAAACTTTCATGTTTATATTCCAAATCAGGGTACCAAACAACATAACAACAACATAGTATTTATAATTCTTAACACTGATTTATTGAAATTAAAATCAATTACTTTTTATATAATACTTAAACGTCTCATCATTAACTTCACTCCCAGTGAACACCACATACAAAGGACCCACATTTTTTTATTTCAACAAAAGTTAAGTCCAAATCCATAAGTTTAATCAGAATTATAGTTGTAATGCAATAAATGATTGTATTAAACGTTAATGTAGATCACAAAATTTTGATTACACAACAATTAATAAAACAAGTAGAAGTGCAATACACCTAACTAATAATTTAACAAATTAAATTTCACGTTTCAAATATTTTTTAATGTTATTTTATGTTTTAATTTTAATTTACATTCATTTTAATTAAATTAACACAAAAATTATTTTAGTTTATGACTACCTTATCAGCTTAATTCTTTTATCCTCTCATATTAACTAAATCAATGATCAACTTTTCATTATTTTCTTAATTTTTTAACTCAATTTAAATAATGAGTTTCCCCCATCTTTTTTTATTCATTTTTTTTTTCTTGACCGGTGATGCCGGTCAGTGTGGTTCATAAAGCTTTCTCACTAAGCTTCCTTCTTTCTCTCTCTTTCTTGGTCTTTTCATACTGTGGAGAAAGAAACTTGTTGGGTTCAATCAACTTTCACTTTCCCAGGCTCTGATCCAAAGAAAAATCTCAACTTTCTTCAGCAATTCATCTCTACCACTTCTGGGTAGTGCTTGTTTTTCCCAAACTCAGTAAAGTAGGAGATGGCTGTGAGTTCCTCCACCTTCTCTTTGCTCTTTCACTTTTCCTTGTATTGTGTGTGTTCCTTGACCCTGACAAAATTTGAGGAAAAGGGTAGGGAATCAGAGTTTCAATCTCTTGCATTATGTTGTAATCTCTTGTTCAAGTGCAGTTCCTTCTTATTGTTGTACAGTGCATACCTTCATGTTCTGAAGCTTTGATGAAGTTGGCTAAAATTTTGATTTTATTTTTCTGGTTTGCCATCCCTTTGTTTTCTGCTGTTTGGAATCATGGGACAGTTCATGTTAACAAATGATTTTAGTTTATGGTGGAAACTAGCTTCATGAATCAGGTTTATTAAAATTTTAGCGTAGCCATATGAAATGAATTCTTTTCTAAATATGTTAGGTATGCATACTTGTATGTGCATTAATACTAGTGTTATTGGGAAAACAAAAATTCTTACTCTTAAGTGTGGTTTTTGGTTGAATTAGCATAGACAAAACAACTAGGTCTGCTATTTGTAGATTGAAAAAACAAAACCAAATTTTCTTTCCATTTTTTGGATCTACTTTTTTTTTTTTTTTTTTAAACCAAACTTTTTTGTTTAAATTACTAATTAAAATTCAAGAACCAAACCAAATAAGGATGCTTATTATATTTAAATACAATTATATATGTTTAGAGTTAATTAGCAACAGACAAACATACATGAGTATGTCTCTTTATGATTGTTTTATGGTTTGATTGTATTTTATTTGCAATATATTTATATTTATAAAAACAAGATAACAAATTTGTATTGTAATTTTTAACTATAAAATTATGTAATTTGTAAATATGAAAGAAAGTTGACATTATGAATGTAACAACCGTCATACAAAAATAATTCACAACGTCTCAATGTCTGACAATTTTCATTATAAAATGTTTAACAATTTTCTTGTGAAAAATGTTTGAACTATTTTATAGTGACAAAACCAATCTAAAACAAACCGCAAAACATTGGTTTGGTTTAGTTCAGATTTTACATTAAATTGAAACCAAACCAAATTGAACTGCTTTAATTTTTATATTTGATTCAGGTGACTATTTAATGCAAAACCAAACCAAATTAAACTGAGTCACAAACACCCTTAGCATAGTCTACCCCATGTAAGTGTTTGGAATAGCAAAAACTAAAAATTTAACAACATTATATAAAGTTAAAGTTGTTAATGTAGAATAGTGCTATGTATTGAGTGGATGGAGCTATATCATGATGATTTGGATTTTAGTTTCTGCATATTTTAGGGATCCAGATTAAAAATTAGCATCCATAACAAAAAGTTCTTTATTTAATTGGTTCTATAGATATTATAATATTCTATATATAAAGGGGGAAGGCATGTCCCCCCTGAATGGTTGCTTTTTTCACTTTCCATCAAAATTTGCTTTTATCTATTGTGATATAATTTACATATTTTATTTCATGTTTATTTTGTATCCATATACTTATATATCAAGTTTTAAAGGAGGCAATTAGCAAATTTTGGTTAATTCAGAAGCTTAAGAATACTATTTTTTTTTTATTTGTTACAAAAATTAATGACTTTAGCGGGCTTTATATATTTGCTAGAGATGTTTGAGCAACTTTGAAACGCTGTTGTTTCTACAACTTTGTTCAGGTAAACAAAAAAAGACAACCAAAGTGTCAACTATAAGATGAATATTTTGGATAAAATTATTTTGGAGCTAGGTTCTGATGATCCGGAGGCATAACTAAGAAAACATGAACTTTATATAATTAGATAATTTTTTTGTTCTCATAGTTGGCTTGCAAAGATGAAAAGCCAGAAAAGGAAGGTTAAAGATCTCTACTTTTGGAGTGGTCCAACATGATGGATACAACATGGTAAGGACACTGAGGCGATAAGGGAAATTGAATCCTCTATTCATGTTTTTTTTTTTAATAGACTAATTTAATATTGAAACTGCATCATTAGATCCTACCTCCCAAGTAACTCCATCCAACATAACCATATTTCTTTAGTTCCCTTAATGGGTCAAAGCGGTTCCCTGGACCCCACCATGGCTGGAACTTTGTAGCACCAAGTTACCCTTTTTGTTTAGTACCCACATTTGCAGATCCTGATAAATCTACTGTCGGCTGTATCTCAAATGCATCTGGCCTTTGAAACAAAGAGGCACCATTGTGCTTTTCTTTCCTAAGAAATTACCAATATCTTTTCAGTTTTTTCCAAATAACGGTGACTTTTGTGTAACATCACCTGACAACATAGTAAATTTTATGGGGAATTTACTGCTTCATATGACTTTGACTTTTAATTAGTGGATAACTTTCAGTGGTATGAGGGTATGCAACAATTTCTTAATACATAATGGATGGTCTGATGGAAGAGATGAGAGTGAAAATGAATAATGCTTTTTGTGATTTAAGTTGTACTGATTTTTGCAAATGTGTATCTGTTGATATGAAATTGTTAGGTTTGTAGATTAATCTAGGGTTTGTAAACTAAACTATGCTATGTTAGTTTGAACATTCTCTAGCCTTTTGAAACTGGAAGTGAGAAATCTAAATTGAACTTGATGAAAATGTAAATGGACTATCCTCAACTGTTCATTCAACAAGAAAATTGTCGTGTCTCAGCCTTGTAGGTTGAAGTTAAGAGACTTACTAAAATATTAGTCCTAAAGAATGATTTGAAGATTTTACTAACATTAGCTCTAAAACTTTTTTCAACAAAGAAATTGTCATGAATCAGCCTTGTAGGATGAAAGTGACTTTTTGAAAGATTTTAGATCTACAAAATCATTCTTGATTTCATATAACAACAGCACTAAAACTTGTATTTTGACTCATATCATGCCTTCTGAAAGATACTAGGTGGTTATATAATGTAATTAAATAATGCTAGGAACCAAGAATCGGAATGAGAAAGAAAAGAAATATTTTATTGAATAGAAGAGAAACATCCCTCCAAGAGTTTCCCTTTCACTGATGGTGCTAAGGTTCAATTTACAATGACAACAAATCTAAATCTCTCCCTCTATTCTTCTTTCCCTATTGATACATGATCAACAACCCCTCTAACTAACTAACATCACTATTCTAACTTTCCTAACTAACTCCTCATTTCTCATAGTACTAACATAGAATGATAATAGCTTTGCTTCTTTGGAACCTGGTTGTTAGAAATTTTCTCTCAAGCCTTACAGATTTAGTTAATCTGTAGCCTTTTCCTCAAGATCAAAGGAAATTTCTGGAAATTATTCAGTCTGCAAGAGTATTCCGAATATCTGAATTTATAAGATGGCACAAGCGAATTGTAATTGAAGTCTTTAATGAGCCAGTTAGTTTCAACACTAAAGTTTTTTTTCTCTATTTTGTGGCTCCCAGGGAGTGGAGAAAAACATGGACTTTATTGACTGTTAGTCACTGTAGTTTATTAGAGTGATATGTGAACATTCTACTCTGTTGTAAAGTGTGGAAAAAATGCTTACAGTAAATTGCAAGAAATGGTGAAAAAAATGCTTGTAGTAAATTGCTTTTTTTTTTTTATTAATATGGTAAATGATTATAAGTAAGTGGGTAAAAACTACCAAAATGTCATATAGAAAGTGTTGATAGAGACCATACCTGAGGGGGAAAGAGAGATTGAAGACAAAACAAGAAGAATGAAGATTATGACAGGTGAGATGCAAGTTGGACTTCAAAATGCAGGTATAATTGTTAATAAGTATACCATTTAGTTTTGGACAATTCTCCAGCTTTGGTTCTGTAAGCATGGTCAGGGACCTGCATGCAAGTTCTGATTTGACGAGTCTAAGCTTACATGGTCCCTTCCCAGCTCTTAATACCTACTGTTGGTTGGTGGGTTTGACTAGTCTCTGATAAAAGAAAACGTAGAATCTCATACATACATAAAATATACCTCTCTTACGGTACTTCCTAGGTGATGCTTTATTGTTTTTAACCTAGGTTATGAATAATATTTTGCGACTTATAAGAGTGGGGATTGGTAAAGCATCTTATCCTAAAATATGGAATTGTAGGTTTCTGCTTTTGATTATGTGTTCTTGTATATTTTGCGTTGTTAAGTTGCATCATGACACTTTGTAAAAGGCTATTTGGAGTTTTTCTCTGCACAAACCTTCTACCATTTGAGAGTTCTGTGGGGATTTGTTTTGATGGACAATAATGGATGGGAACCGAGTTAGATGGAGAAATTTTGTTTCTGGGTGTGCACTGCTTGTAGTATTTTACCGTGCTTACAGAAATGCTACAATTTTGTAGTTCATGTTTACTATTACATTTGCTTTGGGAAAGTTTAAGATATGTTTGGGGATCCAGTGGTGGGGTGGCAAAAGTATGTTGGTCGAAGGAAGTTGATAGATATGGTATTGTGTACAAAAGGAGGGCCAAACAGACAGTTGAAACAGTTAGGAATGTAAACTGTAACAGACCTATATAAGTCTGTTAAGGGTCTAGGTGTTTTTTTAAGTCTGTTTTCTGTTTACAGAATTGTGGGAAGGGCTGAGAGAGGGTCTCTCAGAGTTTGGTGCAAAGTGTGTGTAAGAATCAAGTTCTTGGAATTTTCTCCCTACCACTGCAGTGGGAGATATACCCATATTCAATAAAACAGGTTGTTAGCTAAGTCCAACAATTACCAATCCTATCAATTGGTATCTAGAGCTGGGATCTTGGCACTGTGATCGCAGCGTCACCTGGGTATGGTGAATACAAGAATGGAGGCAAGATTGGATGGATTGGAAAAGTTGCTCCAAGAAATGGCGCAAGATCGTGATAAAACTGATAATGAGAATCATGATCGCTTTCAACGCATTGAAGACTTGCTGCGAGGGGTTTCAGGGCTGGTGGAGAAGATATCTTTGGGAGAGCCAACAGGGCAGTCGTCCTCAACAGGACATTTTCGTCCTCATGATCGTCAGAAGGAGGAAACAGATATGGGATTGTGTCCGTCGCGTTGGAGGAAACTGGATATTCCAGTTTTTGTGGGGGAGGAGGCCTATGGCTGGACAAATCGTTTAGAACGATATTTTCGATTGAAGGCTGTGTCGGAGGAGGAAAAAATGCAGGCGGTAATGGTAGCGTTGGAAGGGAAAGCTCTCAATTGGTTTCAGTGGTGGGAAACCTGTCATCAGACCCCTTCTTGGGAAGAGTTTAAAGTAGCAGTGGTTAGAAGGTTCCAACCAACTATGTTACGGAACCCTTTTGAAATCTTGATAGGCTTAAGTCAGAATGGAACGGTTGATGAGTATATTGAGCAGTTTGAGATGTATGCAGGATTCTTGAAGGGAATTGAGCAAGAATACTTGGTGGGGATCTTCTTGAATGGTCTGAAAGATGACATTAAGGCAGAAGTCAAATTGTATGACCTTGCTACGCTGGCAGATTTAATGCTTAAAGCCCAAATGGTGGAGGAGAAGATTCGCGTGCATTAGAAGGCAGGTTATTCATCTCTGAATAGGTCTACCACTACCTCCAAACCTTATATAGTGACAAGAAGTTTTTCCAGGGAGCCAACAACCTCAGGAAGTTTTGTCAATTTCAATGACGGAAAAGGGAAATCGGGGGAGACTACTAGTATTGCCAGCAACACATTGGGAGGGCAACGTCTTAGAGGGGCACCCTTTAGGAAATTGTTTGAGGCTGAGTTACAAGACAAGATCAAGAGAGGCCTTTGTTTTCGGTGTGATGAGAAGTATGGCCCTAACCACATTTGCAAAAACAAACAGCTCCACATGTTGTTAACAGAGGAAGAAATGACGGGATTAGAGAGTGTTCTAGACAAACCTGAGGCCAATGATGAAATGGGGGCTGCAAAGGGGCAAGTTTTGCAACTCTCCTTGTGCACCATGGCTGGGATCACTACAAAGAAGTCCTGGAAGTTATGGGGTAGTATTGGGTCTGAACGAGTAGTGGTGTTGCTGGATTGTGGTGCATCCCACAACTTTATTTCCTCCAGCCTTATTTCTAGATGTGGGCTGCAACAGGAAGACACACCTCCATTCGTGGTGGAAGTTGGTGATGGCCACAAGGTACGGTGCCAAGGTAAATGCCAAGGATTTTTATTGGATTTACAGGGGTTCTAGGTTCAACAACAATTTTTCGTCTTTGATTTGAGTGGGGCAGACATTGTGTTGGGGCTGGAATGGCTGGCTAGCCTTGGGGAGGTCAAGGCAGATTTTTGTCAGTTAAAATTAACCATCAGGAAGGGTGATATAGAGAGGCTTATCACAGGAGATCCAACTTTATCAAAATCGCAGTCTTCCTTGAAGACTCTATCGGGCTTTTGTGTCGACTATCGGGCTTTGAACAAAATTACCATCCCTAATAAATTCCCAATCCCTGTAATTGAGGAATTATTGGATGAATTGGCTGGGGCTGTGCTCTTTTCGAAATTAGATTTGAAATCCGGGTATCACCAAAATTTGATGAGGAAATGTGATGTTGAGAAGACTGCCTTCCGAACTCATGAAGGCCATTACGAATTCCTAGTCATGCCCTTTGGGTTGACTAATGCACCAGCTACATTCCAATCCCTAATGAATGACATTCTCAAGCCCTATCTACGGAAATCAGTGCTGGTTTTCTTTGATGATATTTTGGTTTACAGCCCCACCTTAGAGCAGCATGCAACTCATTTGACAGAAGTTTTGCAGGTGCTGCAACGTCATCAATTGCGATTGAATAAGAAAAAATGCAGTTTTAGGCAAGCTAGTTTGGAATATTTGGGCCATATTATTTCTAGTAAAGGGGTAGCAGCAGATCCTCAAAAGGTTGAGGCTATGCAAACGTGGCCTGTCCCTAAGAATCCTACGTCTTTGAGGGGATTCTTGGGTCTCACAGGGTACTATCGGCGTTTTGTGCAAGGATATGGGAGCATTGCTAAACCTCTAACCAAAT
>Ga0214545_1008634_pt1 | contig 16089 bp, 3 predicted proteins | sample CNSS4metaG_FD_160064 | JGI IMG/M metagenome (GOLD analysis project Ga0214545, IMG submission 160064) | Root nodule microbial communities from cowpea collected in UCLA plant growth center, Los Angeles, California, USA - CNSS4 | ecosystem: Host-associated > Plants > Roots > Nodule | place: USA... | reverse complement strand
TATATATATACAAACCAAACAGACATCCCATAGTGTTTCCATTCTTTTAAATCTCATCACCTGGCCACCACTAGATCATTCGTGTTCTACCTCTCTTAGAGACTACTTCAAGGTAATTTGCTGCCAAACCTATCAGCCACAACCGACAGAGCATGTGCGGGAAACCATTGTTACGGATCATACACCGCAACGCCAGGTGGAGTTCCCAAATACAACATAAGTCATATTGTCCCAAGATTACCAAACTCATCAGCTATTTACTGAAGAGGGCAATCTATCTGGACCCATCCGTACTGGCCACAACCAGCACACTCACACCGGCAACACTCGTCAACCCGAGCTTAACTCAAGGGTTCCTCGTGTTCATCTGCCATCCGAGCTCAACTCGAGGAATGTACGTACTTAACCCCTATCTCGAGCTCAACTCAAGGGACACGTTCCGAGCTCAACTCAAGGAACCCAACAATCTTACCTTTGAAGCATCACCAAAAGCCTTGTAGATCACGCCTATAAAGTCCAACAACTAGGACTTACAGCAGCCAAATCGCCTAACGGGGGACACGTACCGCTAGGCGCTACAACTCTTAGACTGCCTGGCGGGGTACACGTACCGCCAGGCGCCAAGCGCCTCAAACCATCAACAGTTGAAGACACAGCCTAGCGGGATAGTTCACACCGCCTAGCGGGACAGTTCACACCGCCAGGCGCATCCACGCTCAGACCTCACTAAATTCACCACAACCGCCTGGCGTAACCCCATTCACCGCCAGACGGACTCGCACCATACTTCGTTGACGTTGTGGCTCTCGCCTGGTGGTCTACCAGTCCCCGCCAAGCGCCATATCAGTATTGTCGTTGTACTGGTTTTTGTACCAATCTGCATGAATTGAACTACAACCTAAGCATCACGAATTAAGCTATTTCTCTAGTTTATAGTATTGCCTTTCGAGTGGCTAACTTGCTATCCAACTCCCTACTTTTCATTCATATTTAACCACACAAGGGTACAACTTGGTTTTTCTCAGATTCAACCTTATTTAGTACTACCACATCACAATGCACTTCCCAGTGTTGCTTCCTGAACTTAATTCTACTCATTTCAGCCAATCTTGACTCATTCCCCTTTTTAATGTTAACTTTTAGTTACATTCCCATTCACAACATTTGTCCAAGTCTCTAACCCCTTATACCCAATTATTCAGGTCCAAAATTCCTACTGTGACATAATATAAGCAAGACCTATAATAGCTAATATCACTACCTCCTAATATAATCCCAACCTCTTTAGTTCATGTCCAAGAACTCCATCATCCAATTCCCGCAATTCTCACAAAATCCAATTAAACTGAAACAGAACCCAACCAAACACATGTCATCACAACCACGCAGTAGCACTGCCACTGCGCTGGCGCCAGGCGGTACTCATACTTCTGGCAATTTTCCAGAATTACCGCACCTACAACTCCATCCAACCCTAGCTTTTCTGATTGTAATGAGGTTCACTACCCAATGGATGCACTCATGTATTCATAATCAGGGTCCATTCCTCAAATTCATAACACACCATCCCAACAACAATTATCAATTAACACATCGTGAATTGAAATAATCCTACATAAGCAACCCTAGAATATCTACTATTGTTCCATTCAATTCCCCCATAAATTTCGTGATTTTACCAACATTATGTTATCTAATCCATTCTTTAAGGATTTGGTTAACTTTCTCCCAAACAGAATCATCCTATCACCCCTAAAATACCAAAAACGAGGGGAATGGTTCACGTCGCCTAGCGGTTGATCATTACCGCTAGGCAGTTTAAGCAAATACCTAGAAAATTGGTAAGTCTCCAAGCGTCGCCTGGCGGGTAGGGTAGTGCCGCCAGGCGGTCCCATCTTTGGAACCCACAAACATCACAAAATAGCATGAGCCGCCTGATGGCTTTGAATTCCCACCAGGCGGTTTCTGGAAAATTTCCAGAAAACACGAAAATTGATAGAACTTCACAGACATGCATCCAGTTTCATACATTTCATTGTACATTATCTAAATACAAAATAAAACAACGATTATAGCTCCCCTAACCTGAATTCCTTAGCTTAATTTGAAAACTTGAAAATTCTCCCCTTGATTCCAAAGACCTTCCTTGACTCTCCTCAATGCAGCCCAACAATTCACCCAAACCTCACAACTCTCCAGTTTCGTTCTCCTCTCTGTTAACACACTGACAGTCCTCCAAAACTCTCTCACTTACCACTAATTGGCCTTTTAATTGGTCTTAATTATGGTTTTAATGGCATAAAATGAAAATACTTTAAAAATAGTGTTTATTGCCATTCATGAATGCATTCTGGACTATTTTTCAGACCCTTGGCTGCCTTAACGTGGCTTCTAGGTTTTCTACCTCTTCTCTTCTTTTCCAAAATGAAGTTTAGCAAAAAGAGAGCTTAATTTAAGTCTCACTAAGGTTTGAACCCACAACTATGCAAATGCCAAACCATCATGCCAATTCATGTTTCATGCTAACCAACGTAATTCAGATATTATATCATATGAACATGATCAATCGTATTATTAATAATAATAATAATTAAATAACACATAAATGGCACACATAGGACTCCAACCCAAGTCCTCTCACACAACCAAAGTACTCTCAATCATTTGAGCTAGTACTTTTCCACGTCATACCAATAAGAAATTAATGTCTTAAATTCCACTTGGACATTTAACTAATGGATTATCATATGACACTACACTAATGCAGTGAAAATTAAACCACGATAATCGATTTGGTAAATTTCCTAATGCACTAATCTCAACAGCAAAACTGTGATTTAAAAACAGATTTGAAATCAGTTTGAGTTCTAACGCAATAACTGAATCACGAAGATATTTTTTGAGAGATTTTTTTTAGATTAAAGATTCATAGAGTTCTTGCTTTCTTAGTGATCATTCATTTAGATATTCAAGAAGATTGATAATGGATTCAATCTTGAAGGGTCAAGCTTGGATTTAGGATTGAGTGTCACATCTGCACATCCATTAGGTGTATTCGTTCCTTACTCTCTTTTTTATTGTATTTCTGTTTATAGTTGATTCATTGTGTGAGTGAAGGTCTAAGTGCAATTGTGTGAAGGCATTGCATCTAGCGGGAGTTTTGTATTTGTAGATCAAACTCCTTAGTCTTTAGGGTCTTGAATTATATAGATTCTCTTGTAATTCTTGTAACTCTATTGATTTAATGGAATCCTCCTAAGCTCGGTTTCTTAGGAGAAGACTGGACGTAGATTCATATTGAATCGAACTAGTATAAAATTGTTGTGTTCTTTGCCTCTTTCATCTTTTATGCCATTCCTAATTGATTGAATCAGTCCATTAATACAATATTGGAAAACTGGTTATTTGGGGTTATAAAGATTGAAGAAAAGTTCAAGATTCATTTAAAATTAGTAAAAGATTGAATAACCAATTCACCCCCTCTTGGTTGGGTTATGTTAGACAAATCTAGTTTAACAATTGGCACCAGAGCTGGTTAATCGCACTCTAATCGATTAGAAAGATCCTGGATATGAATAATACATCTTAAACCTTTGTTGAAGGGACATCCATCAATAGACCACCTTTGTTTGCTGGTGAAAACTATCCTTTTTGGAAAATCAGAATGAAAATCTTTCTTGAATCAGTGGACAAAGGGGTATGGGATGCTGTGGTAAATGGACCTTTTCAACCAATTAAAATTGTGGAAGGCAAAATTGTCCCCAAAGAATTCTCATAGTGGACTCCTGATGAAAATAAGAGAACACACCATAATGTTAGAGCCAAGAATATTATATCTTCTACACTAACCTTGGATGATATTTATAGGGTATCTATGTGTGAATCGGCTAAATAAATGTGGGATGTCTTGGAAGTAACCCATGAGGGCACAAATGAAGTCAAGAGGTCAGGGAAGAACACTCTCATTTAGGAGTATGAGATGTTCAAAATGAAGGTTGGAGAAAGCATATGCGATGTTCAGAAAAGATTTACACATATAGTAAATCACCTCCTAGCTCTTGGCAAAACCTTTGAATAAGAAGAACTCAACATCAAAATATTGAAGAGTTTAAATATGACATGGTAGCCCAAAGTAACAGCAATATCTGAATCCAGAGATCTCAATAGCATGAATGTAGCCACTATCTTCGCAAAATTGAAGGAACATGAACTAGAGCTTGGAAGACTCAAGGAAGAAGAGGATGGAGAAAAGAGGCATACCATAGCCTTGAAGAGTGTCGTGAAGACTACAATAAAACTCAAGAAAACATAATATGCAAATGACTTAAATGATGGAAATTCTAACAGTCAAGCCTTGAGTTTAATGGTAAAAAGATTCTCTAAATTTTTGAAGTACAAAACTAAGACTAACAACAACTATGGAGGAAATAAAAGACAATCTAGGAAGCAAGAATGTTCTGGCACTCCAACCTGCTATGAGTGTGGCAAAACAGGACACATTAAACCAAACTGCCCTATGCTCAAGTTGAAGCACATGAAGAAAAAGAAAGCTTACATTGCCTGGGAAGACAATGACTCCAGCACATCAAGTGAATCTGATGAGAGCACTAAGGAAGAAAATAATCTATGTCTGATGGCTGGAACGAGATCCTCTAAAAGTAGTATGAGTAGTTTCAAATCTAATCATGATAAAAACAGTTACTGTGAATTACTTGATGCATTTAATGAATTGCATGAGGAAGCCACTAAATTGCAATAGTCAAATAATGGGCGTAAGGAGAAATTAAATGGCTAGAGGGTAGAGTAAAACAACTAGAAGAGGAGAATGAAAATTTGACAATAAGTCTTGAAAAATTAGAAAAAGTTGAGAAATATTCTAGATCCAAAGATGGCACAAGTTCTCTCAAATGTGAAAATTGCCCAAGACAACTAGAAAAGATAGATTATCTAATGAAAACTCTCTCAAAATTCACCTTGGGAAGATCAAATCTTGATGTAGTGTTAGGATCTCAAAGAAGTGTGCTTAACAAAGAAGGAATAGGCTACAATGGCAAATATAATCCATTAGGCACTAGAAACTTTCTAAACATAAGCAAACCATCTTCTATCACCTGCACCTACTGCTCTGAACTTGGTCATGCATCAAATTCTTACTATTTAAAAAACTGTGGAGTTCCTAAAGGGAAGTTTAAGTGGGTACTATAACATCTAGACCGGATATTACTAATTTAAATAATTAAAATAGGGATATAAGTATAAAATCACATTTATGATAATTTCTTTTCCCAAAACGCGGGAAAATTTAAAAGTTTATTTCAACATGCCAATTATAACTAAAATTCACAACGTTCAATTATTACAATTATAAACTATTTATAAAACCTTTACAAAAATAGTCCATGAAGCTTCTATGAAGAAAACTATTAAAAACTCCCAGAGTTGGCCCCCACTCCGACTCTAGGCATCCACATGCTCACCTACATTAACATCTGCTCCCATGTAACAAGTTACATGATCATCGCCTCACATACAAAGATAGGGTGAGCTCAATTACAAAAAGGACAAATACAACATGGCATAATTAAAGAAATTCATAACCATAACCCGTGTTAGCCCCAAACCCTCAATCTTCCACTTCCAAACATTATGTTGGATGCATCTTGATTCTACGCCCTTTGATGAGTACACTAATCGATTTTTGCTGCACGAGTGTCTACTCGCTCCTCCGACTATAGGCCACCACCTAATAGTCCACACGCGGGAATAATTTGCCACGACCACAATCTGCGACACCAAATGGAGTTTCTCAAAACGAACCGTAGTTCGTAGTTGTCCCTAGACTACCAAACTCAATCAGTTACACTAAAGAGGGCAATCTTCCAGAACCTTGTTGTACAAGCCACGATCTCGCATACTCCACTAGACTTCCAAAACCACCAGGCTACAACCTCGAGTGGCCACGTGTTACCCCAATACAAGTTACAGTCATAACTGAGCCCCCAGCAAAGCATCGCCTCATGACCTCCATCCAAAGCGGTGTAGAAATCCTCCTTGCGATCCAACTCTGCACCCAAAATTGCCTAGTGCACCTCTCGCGTCGCTAGGCGGAACTTGGATCCAGACCGCCTGGCAGACACCTCACGTCGCTAGGCGCCATACGCTTTCCAGAGCCTCTACCAAATCTTTTCCACCTGGCGGGATCACAATTTCCGCCAAGCGCCATGCGTTCCAAGCTTCTCTAGTTTTCCATTATCACCTGACAACACACCCCAAGCCGCTAGGCACCACACCAATAGCGTCACTACTATTGGTTTTTGACACTTTGAAGCAAGTTCCAAAGAACCCCAAGCACTATACATGCAATCCATAACATAAAATATGCTTATCCATTCATAATCACATGACTGGATCATAGTCCAACACAATCCTAAATAACCAAACAATATACAAAAGCAGGAAGAATACATAACTATTGCCTTAAAATATCGCACACGCAATAAAACAATAATGATGATAATAATAAAAAAACAACAATAACAATAGTGATAATAATAATAATAATAATAAAATGAAACAATACAAATAAAAAAAATAATAATAAAATAAAATGAAACAATAAAAGTAAAACAATAATACTAATAAGATAAAATAATAATAATAATAAAACAATAAAAATAAAATAAAGTAATAATAATAAATAATAATGATAATAAAATCATAAATAAAATAAAACAATGATAATAATAAAAATATAATAAAATAATAGTAAAATAAAATAAATAAAATAATAATAATAATAATAATAATAATAATAATAATAATAAAGATAAAGATAATTATAAAGTAAAATTTAAAAAAATAACAATAATAAAAATAAAAATAGTAAAAATAAAAATAAAATAATAATAATAATAATAATTATTATTATTATAATAATTATTATTATAATACTAATAATAGTAATAAAAAAATTTTTTAAAAAATAATAATAAAATTAAATTAAACAATAATAATAAAATAGAAATATTAATAAAATAAAATAATAATAAAAAATAATAATGATAAAATAAAGCAATAATAATAAAACAATAATAATGATAATAAAATCATAATAAAACAAAACAATGATAAAAATAACAATAATAATAAAATAAAATAAATAAAATAATAATAATAATGATAATAAAGATAATTATAAAAGAAAATAAAATAAGAATAACAGTAATAATAATAATAATAATAATAACAATAAAAATAAAAATAGTAAAAAAATAATAATAATAAGAATATTAATAATATAAATAATAATAATAATAAAACGAAATTTTAAAAATAAAAATAATAATGAAAATGAAAATAATAATAAAATAAAATGAAACAATAATAATAAAACAATAATATTAATAAAATAATAATAATGATGATAAAACAAAGCTATAATAATAAAACAATAATAATGATAATAAAAGGTATAATTAGTCGTAACGTACCTAGTTTCATTCCAATGTGTCTAAATGGTACCTGCTTTTAATTTTGCATCTACTTAGTACCCAAATTAGCTAATTTGCATCAATGTGGTCCATCCCGTTAAGTTTTCAGAAATGCCGTTAACAAAGTAGTGATGTGGCATTGCAGAACGGATACCTGTCAATGAAAATAATTGTACAATGGCAATTTGTGGATAACATGTCATGCCTATTTGAATTGATTGCCCCTATTCAAAAAGCCCTAATTTCTCATTCCCATCTTCATCTTCTTCTTCATTTTTTGGCCGGGAAGCTGATTTGCTGTAGGGGTAAAGTGGCTGGTGAAGTGGGAAATGTCGCATGGTTTTAGTCATTCGTGGTCATCTTGTTTGTGTGGGTCACATAGCCACATCGTTTCTTCTCCTGCTACTGTATGTGGGTCAATGGGGGGAACATTCAACCACTAACCCTAAATCCCACCATGCCAACAACAAATAATGCAATCAACGACAAAAAAAAAAACTAGTTTGTGCACCTGCAACCCCAAATAGCTGCCAATTTGATGTCAATTACTCCTTCAATTTTGTCCACAACGCATGAAATGGCCCAAATTCAGTAAACCCTAACTCTAGAAAACCCCTCTTTTATCACTACAAACGTTCCAATTTTGTTCCCAATTCGTGCCTGTTTTCTTTTCAAATTCCTCTTATGCTGCATTGTTCCACATCACACACCACTCTTGTGCCACGTCATAACATTTTTTCTCACTTAATTGGTTAACACAGTCAGACGTTATGTTATTTAACAGAGTCAACGAAAAGGGACCACATTGATGCAAATTAACTAATTTGGGTACTAAGTAGATGCAAAGTTAAAAGCGGGTACCATTTAGACACATTGGAACGAAACTGGGAAACTGGGTATGTTGCGACTAATTATACTATAATAAAATCATCAATAAAATAAAACAATGATAATAAAAGTAATATAATAAAATAAAATAAAATGATAACACTAATAAATATAATTATAAAATAAAATTAATAATAATAATCAAAATAATAATAATAATAATAATAAAATAAAAAAATAAAAAAAATAAAAATAATAGTAATTATAATAATAATAGTAAAATAAAATAAGAATAATAATAACAATAATAATAACAATAATAATAATAATAATAATGGTAAAATAAAATAACATTAATAATAAGAATAATATTAAGTTTGTCGTATTTAGAAGAAAAATTCTAAGCATCTCGTCAAGCCAAAAAGAAGAATCATGATAATCATAATAATGATTGGGTCACAAAAACCAAAAAGAAGAATTATGATAATCATAGTTGGGTCACAAAGAGAACTCAATACAACGAAAACCACAAGCACACACATACTCTCTCTAAAACCACATACGACAAATATCAAGAAGTTAAATGATACAAGAATTTGATTAGGGAGAAAGCTTTCATGCATCAATAATGCAATTGCATATAATATCATTAAAACAGGAAATGGTAGCTCCTCTAACTTGGAATTCTGGCTCCAAAAGTAGTCTTAGAATCCTTCCTTACACCATAATTGATCTCCACCCATGGGCACTCCTTCCAGTAACTCAATTACCAAACAATTGCACAACCATTCAACCAATTCATGTTTCGTGATAAATCCTACACCTCTAGGATTATATTATCACACACCATGATCAAGCATATTGTAAGACCCGTGAAAATTAATTAATTAAATAATTAATTAATTAATAAAGGCGGGTAGTGGGAGCCTTTATGGCATTAAATATTGTTTGATGTGACGTGGAAAAGTACTAGCTTATATGGTTGAGAGTACTTGGTTGAATTGAGAGGACTTTGGTTTAAGTCCTATATATGCATTTTTGTGTTGTTTGATTTTTTATTAATTTTTAATAATACGTGTGATCATGTTGAGTGATAACTTAGTTCTACAATTATGTGAATTGTCACGAAGTATGAATTGGTGAACCCAAATTTGACACTCTTTTTGCTACCAATTAGTTGTGTCTTGAATGTGAAAACCCTAGCAGAAGGGCAACCAAGGGGGGGCTATAAAAATAACCATAATGGCTCTTGAATGGTAATAACAAGCCTCATTAAACCATATTCTTATTTTTTTTTACATTAACCAAGTACTAAGGCCTTTAAAAGGCAAATTTTGATAGAAGAGGAGGGTTTTGAGAGGCTATTTTCATAGAGCTTGGTGAGGTACACGAATTCAAGGAAAAATAGTGGGTGAGAGTGAATTACAAGAGGCTAATTGAAGTGGTGATAAGGCAAGCTTTAGTGATCAAAGGAACCTTCCAATTTCAAGGTTTAACAAGGGGAAATTCCAGGTTAGGGGAGCTAAACCCGAAATTGTATGCTTTTGGTCATATTGCATGAGTGTAATGATTTTATGTTGTGGATTTCGTGTTGGATATGTGATGAATTTGGGGTTTGGGTGGTTTGGTACTCTTTCATTGAGGCTCTTACCTAATTGCATGAACATGAATGGTTTCTGCGCTAAGTATGCTGCTACTATGTAAATTTGGGGTTTATGGGTCTATATTGCGTCTAAATCATGCTTGTAATGTTGGAACAATGTTGTCTAAATGAATTGGTAAGAATTGGGGTGTGTTTTGGGTGCGATTGCTACTGTTGCGTGCGTAAAACAGTGCCAAAGCTTGCAATTCTCGCTCAAGCGAGCCAGACTCGCCTAGGCGAGAGTTGCAGAGACTCAATTTCAAGTTCTGCTCGAGCTCTTCGCTCAAGCGGAGGATCCTAAGCTTGGGTGACAGGTCATCTCTCCTAGGTGAGAGGGCCTCGCCTAAGCGAGAAATCGTTAGGGTTTGTGTGGTTCTGCGTTAGTCTCTCGCTCAAGTAGAGAGTTTGGTTTTGAGCAACGAAGTCTCTCGCTCAGGCGAGCCTCACTCACCTAAGCGAGACATCGTGGTGTATAGTGTGCTTGAATGGATCGTCGCTTAGGCGTGGTGCGTGGTTTTGGGCGAGGGATGGTCTCGCCCAAGCGAGGAGGAGCTTGCTTAGGCGAGACTTCATGGGCTGCAGCTGTACTAGGGGCTCGCTCAGGCTAGTAGTCCTAGCTTAAGTGAGATAGGCTAGACTGTTATGGACAAAGGCTTTTATCCTATGCGAACCTAGGGAGCTGTAGTGCGTTCAAGGCAAGTGTTACTGCTGTGTTGAATGGGATGAGATGGAATTGTGATACGTGGTCTACTAGGCTTCTAAGATATCTCAATGGTGGGCTTGCTGGTGTTCCTTGGGTTGTGGCCTAGAATGTATCCTTGAGTTATGGCTCATGATAGGGGTTAAGCATGTGGCATTCTATGGGTTGTGGCCCGAAATGACTTCCCTTGAGTTGTGGCTCGGGATAGCGGATGAACACGAGAAACTCTTGAGTTGTGGCTCGGATTGGCGAGTGTTGCAGGTGTGAGTGTGCTGGTTGTGGCCAGTATAGATGGGTCCAGATAGATTGCCCTCCTCAGTAGTTGACTAACGAGTTTGGTAGTCTTGGGATGTTACGGACTATGTTCATATTTGGTAACTCCACCTGGCGTTACGGTGTGTGATCTGTAGCATGGTTTCTCGCACGTGCTTTATCGGTTGTGGCCGATAGGTGTGGCAACAAAACATCTTGAGGTACTCGCTAGAGGATGTAGAACACAGTTAACATGATTGTGGCCATGTGGAAGGAAAGAAATGAGTTTCCTTGGATGTAAATTGACATTAATACATGGTTGTGGCCATATGGAAGGAAATTATGAGTCTTCCTTGATGCAAGTTGATCTCAACATGGTTGTGGCCATGGGAAATGAATGGAGGAAATTTCTTGTTGTGTTTATTATATATATATATATATATATATATATATATATGTGATTGATACATATTTATGTGTTATCTTTTTATCTCACCCTATCTGCTTATGTTTGGCGATGATCGTGTACGTGGTACACGTGAGCAGATGATATTGCAGGTGGAGCTGGTGAGGCTTAGGCTCGGAGCGTGGGCTAGCTTGGGAGTTTTTATGATTTGTGTTTTGAAAAATAAATTGTAAACACTATGGATATTTATTTTGTTTTGCGTTTCGTAAATTATGGAATATTGGACTATTCTTAGTCTTTAATAAAGTTTTAAATTTTCCCGTGCTTTATGGGAAATGAAGTATTATTAATTGCGATGTAATTTGGTTTTATCTATTTTTATCTTAATTAAACCAGTAATATCTTGACGGGATATTACATTTGGTATCAGAGCTAAGGCTTTCAAAAATGTTTTTTTTGGGGTCTATGGGGAGTAAGCTTACCGTGTGTCACTTGTGAGACCATTTTGATTGATGATTGTTAATTTTTTTTGGTATAAGTCTTAACTGAAGCTGTTTGATGTGAACAATGAATATGTGGCGTGCTCAGACTATGGCACACTTTTATCCCAAACTCCTTACTCCTTAGGTTGACTGTTGTGCATCTTAGTCTATGTTTTGATAACCTTCTTAGATAGGTTGTGTGTGTCTTTTGTTTGGCCTTACATGGTTTTATCCATAAAATCTTTAACATTAACTCTAATGTGTAATTAATCCACACTCTGATGATACTATCGTTGGATCTGCTAATACATTCAGTATTTGCTCATTGGTTTATGCTTGTTTGCGTGTTGCTTACACTTGCTGACTGGATCTGATAACATATATTTTTTATTATACCTGTTGCAATTCTTATGCTGTCATAATTTGTGATGCTTCTATAGTATGTGCTGGTTTGATTGTCTTACACTCCTCTGCTCTTTTTGCTAATGTCCAAAGGGGGAGAAAGTTTTTTTTGTCTTGTTTCTTTGTTGTAGGATCAAATTGGCCATCATAAAAAAAGGGATATTGTTGAAAGGGGGAGCCCGCCTAATAATACAAAGCTGATTTTGATGGTGTCAAAAGTCATTGTGTCACTATTTTGTTGTCTTAGACTTAGTCCTAAATTTATCTTGTAAATAGGTGATGCATATCTAGGATTTCATGTAAACCAAGCTTGAGCTGTATAGATTAGTTGTCAGTCTATTAGATATGTCATATGCAGAACTTGCTAATGGATTGAACATTTAACTAAAGGATTATCAGATGGCACTGCATTGATGCAGTGAAAATTAACCTACGATAATCGATTAGGTAAATTCCCTAATCCACTAATCTTAGCAGCAGAACTCTGATTTAAAAACATATTTGAAATCAGTTTGAGTTCTAACGCATGCAGTGAAAATTAACCTACGATAATCGATTAGGTAAATTCCCTAATCCACTAATCTTAGCAGCAGAACTCTGATTTAAAAACATATTTGAAATCAGTTTGAGTTCTAACGCAATAACTGAATCACAAAGAGATTTTCTGAGAGACTTTTTTTTGATTAAAGATTCGCATAGTTCTTGCTTTCTTGGAGATCATTCATTTGGATATTCAAGAAGATTGATAATGGATTCAATCTTGAAGGGTCAAGCTTGGATTTAGGATTGAGTGTCACATATGCACATCCATTAGGTGTATTCGTTTCTTACTCTCTTTTTTATTTTATTTCTGTTTACAGTTGATTCACTGTGTGAGTAAAGGTCTAGGTGCAATTGTGTGGAGGCATTGCATTAGGGGGAGTTTTTGATTTGTATATCAAACTCCTTAGTATTTAAGGTCTTAAATTATATAGATGCTCTTGTAATTCTTGTAACTCTATTGATTTAGTGGAATCCTCCTAAGACCGGATTGCTTAGGAGAAGACTAGACGTAGATTCATATTGAATCAAACCAATATAAAAATTGTTGTGTTCTTTACCTCTTCCATCTTTTATGCCATTCCTAATTGATTGAATGAGTCTATTAATACAAAATTGGAAAACTTATTATTTGGGGTTATAAAGATTGAAGAAAAGTTCAAGATTCATTTAAAATTAGTAAAAGATTAACTAACTAATTTATCCTTCTTGATTGGGTTATATTAGACATATCTAATTTAACACAATTTATTAAGAAATATATATTAATAGCCCAGTGTGGAACAAGGAAAACCAAAATCATTGAATGTGAGAATAAGCCATTAGAAAGATCAATTTTTAAATTTTTATTCTCTTATTTATCTAGTTGATATAGATATGACTACAATTAAAAACATCATATTTGAAAATCTAGATATGCATGGAAAAAATAACAAATGAGAGGTTTATGCTTTTTTTTACTGTTAACACAAATTTGATATATATTATGTTATGAATGAACATCATAATTATATTTAAGTTACTCAACTCTCTTTTAACTTTCATTTTAATAAAAAATTCATGTATTTCTCTCAAATAATTATATTTTTGTATTTCTTTTTGTATTTAGAGATAAAATAGTGGATAAATGAAAAAAAATAAAAATAAAGGTGAAGACATTGTATGAATATACATTACAATAAAACTAAATTGTCAAAGATAAATTAAAAATAGTACAAAAAATATATGAAAATAATGACTCAAATTGTTATATGGAATTGTCATTTTTTTTCTATTCGCAACGTTTTCAGAGTTTTTAAATTGTATTCAAAATTTATCATTTTTTTTATATTTGAATAATCTTTTTATATTTTACTTTTTTTGTTAAACTAAACTAAAATAAAAGAAAAAGTCACATTAATTATGATAATTTCTTTAAAATTACCCATATTGCTCAGTTGTGTCATTCTTCATATATTTTTCAACAATTATATAGTGTAAATAGGTCCTTCCTCGATCCAGTTTTATTCTCTTTCTCGATCATACTGTTTTTGATAATATACTCATGGATGAGTTCCTTGTAACCCTCCTCTTGATCTTCATTCTCAATCTTTTGTGTGTCGATACATTCTAATTTTTAATTTTCTTACCTCATATTTTCTTTGATCCTTAGATTATTCGACCTCTTTATTTTATTCTCAGTATCCCAACAATTTTATAATACTTTACAATAATAGTAATAATAGAGATAACTGTCTTTAATAAAAAATAGAATTTACATCAATCATGTGTATATAAACATGTCTGGTCCATTCTAAAGTTAATTGAATTTCAAGGAAAGCACCTTCGGAGCTAGATATATGGAAAAAGTTCATCCCATGATGCACATTAGGGTTAGGGCTTCTTCCTGCATCTCTAAAACTTTTTTAAATTTCCAATTTGTTCGTGATTAAATACATTTTTTCTCTCTTATTTAAGGCACATTAACCAAAGTTTTTAATCTTACAATGTCGATATTTGATTCTTTGTTTTGTTATATGAATAGTACGTTTTTTTTTTATCATTATAGATGTTCACATTCAGTTTATATCTGGTTTTTTTTTTCTTATTCAAATCTCCACATCCAATGTTATATTTAAAAAAAAAATATTTATAACCCGATATTCGCATCTGGTTATGTTTTATTTTTTCTTATCAAAATTCTTCATCCTAAAATAAATAAATAAATATATATATATATATATATATATATATATAAATATATATTTTTTTTATAATTAATAAAAAATTTAAAAGATAAAAAAATTTAAAAAAAAACTAACAAAACAATCATGTATTTAAAAAATTAAAAAATATTAAAAAACAAAATAGAATTAAAATTAAAAAACACATAAAAATATATTTAGGAATTTGGAAATCCGTAAATTGTGAGAAATGGATTTCGACGTTCGGCTATTGTTAAAAATATTTGATGATTTTTATATATTATGCTTTTTAAAATTATTTAATATATTAAAAGAAATTAAAAATAAAAAAACAGAAAAATTTAAAACATATATATAAATATAAATATATTTTATGTTTTTAGTTTTATGTTTATTTTTATTTTTAACCATAATTTATAAAAGTTAAAAAATTAATAAAATTTAAAAAACACAAAAATATAATAATGTACTAACAAATAAAAATAAAAAATTAAACCAAAATAAAATTAAAATTAAACAATAGAATCCAGCCCAGGTAGGCTACGCAGCGAAACCTCCATCACCCTGATGAGCACGTGTGTTTCTCACATCTGCTGCAAAAAGAGAAAACCACATATATAGAACATACAACAAACAAACAGCAGGGTAAGCTAGAGTAAAAAAACAATTTATCATACAGTACATAATATTTCACAGTCCAAGATGTATATGCCAACCAAACATGTTATGACTTTTCAACCAATACACTAAGAGTCAGACACGACTCATCCGGATACATATAATTATTCGGATTCAGCGGATGCTTGCACTTGTGGTGGATTTTCCCTGCTCTACCGAGCTGCTCTCTCCCGAGTTAAGTGTTACAATGTCTTAAGCCCACACACAAGGTTAGCCCTTAATGGGTTTCAGGCCTCCTGCTACTCTCACCACAAGAGTCCGTCCACTCTAGGGATGGCAACGGGGCGGGGCGGGGACGGGTTTCACTATCCCATACCCATCCCCGTAAAAAAAATTCATCCCATCCTCATACCCAAACCCAACAGGTATCAAACTTTTGTCCCATCCCTATCTCCACCGGGTAACGGGTATAATCTCGTACCCATACCCGTACCCATACCCGTACCCGTTTTCTTACTACTTTAATATTAATTTTAATTAATTTTT
>Ga0214545_1008630_pt1 | contig 16092 bp, 11 predicted proteins | sample CNSS4metaG_FD_160064 | JGI IMG/M metagenome (GOLD analysis project Ga0214545, IMG submission 160064) | Root nodule microbial communities from cowpea collected in UCLA plant growth center, Los Angeles, California, USA - CNSS4 | ecosystem: Host-associated > Plants > Roots > Nodule | place: USA... | reverse complement strand
ACTAAAATTTAAAATTAACATACACAAAAACAGAAAATCAAACAAAAACGCGTTCGAAATTTACCTTAAAGAAAACCGCGGCGCGACAATTGCGGCAAAAGAAGGAAAGTGTTCGCGTGGTGGTAGAGGGACGCCAGAACACTTGCAGAGAGACAGAGAGAGGGACGAGACAGCGGCAGTGGTCTCGCGTGGTGGTGGACGGACGCCAGACGAGACGGCGCAAGAGCTCGCATGGTGGTCTCGCGTGGTGGTGGCTGGAGGAGCGACGAGACTGCGGTGGCTGGATGCGAGACAAGACGGCGGTGGTGGCAGGAGGCTCGCGTGGTGGTCTCGAGTGGTGGGCTCGCCGGAAGTCGCGGAGAGGAGAAGAAACAGCGTCGTCGGAATTTGCAGAGAGAAATGGCAGCTGCGCGCGCGAGGAAGAAGGGGTTCTGTTTTTGAGCCCTAATTAAACGATATGGCCTCGGTTCCACGCAGAACCGAGGCATATAACCCCTCTTTGGCCTCGGTTTTCTAACACCCGAGGCCTATAACCCCTCTTTGGCACCGGCTTTTCCCTAACCGAAGCCTATAGGTCAATTTCTGGCAACCTTTTGGCTTCGGGCCTCCTTAACCGAGGCCTATACCCCCTCTTTGGCACCGGTTTCTTAAGAACCGAGGCCTAAAGCAGCATTTGGCACCAGTTTTTGACTGAACCGAGGCCTATAAGTTGCCTTTAATTTCAAAATTGCCACCGCCTCCTTATAGGCTTCGGTTCCGCCATAACCGAGGCCTATAAGGCGAGGTAAAATCCCGAATCTGCACTAGTGAGTGTTTGGCAAGAGGCCATGTAGTTTCTTAGTGCCCCACCAAAAGGACTATCATCTTAAGGGACATTGACCATTATAGTAGTCAAGAAGACTAAAACACTAGTGAGAGTGAGAGTGAAAGCTCAAAAGAGTCAAAGGGAGAGGATGCATACCCTTGTAAAGGAAATCTTCTCATGATTAGAAGAATTCTGAAAAACCAACCTAGTGTTTTCAACATCACACAATGAGAGAACAACTTTTATACAAGATGTAATGTTTTAAACAATATATGTTCTATAATTATTGATTGTGGCTCTTGTTGCAACATTTACATCATTAGATTGGTTGAGAAGTTGAATTTAGCTATCTTACACCATCCTAAATCGTACAAACTTTAGTGATTAAATGAAGATGGGGATATCACGGTCAAAAATCAAGTGGAGGTACAATTCTCCATTGCGAAATACAAAGATAAAGTTTTATGTGATGTCGTACTCATGAAGGGTTGTCATATTTTGTTAGGAAGACTATGACAATTTGATAGAAAAACTATACACAATGGTCTTTCTAATACAATAACCATCCAATATAAAGAAAATAACTTTGTACTTCATCCTTTATCCCCATCTCTAGGGGTGGTGATAACGTTGTTGTTGACGCGATCAAATTAATACTACTAAACTATACAACATCAGTATTGCTAAGATAGTAGTCAATAAAATAGAAAGGGTAAAGTAACCCAAAGTCGTCTTCCAACAAACACGAAATTGATTTTTAACAAATTAGTTCTTATAAAAACTATACAAAAGAGTTAGTCAAATAAAACAAAAAAAAAATATGAGAGATGAAGATAAGAAGATAAAATAAGATAAAAACAATAGTAAAGAAAAATAGGTTGATTTCACTGCTTTTTCAAAATAGGATTCATCATTGGTTTCCTAAATATTATTGTTATTGATTTCTTGTTTAAGACTTCAAATTAATCAATGTAACTTCTCAATTAATTTGTTGGCGTCCTTACTTTCAACCAAAGTAACTTCTCAATCAAAAACAAGAACTTTGTAGATTAATCTTAGTAAATTTAACCAAAGTAACTTCTCAATTAAATATTACTAATCCTAATCATGTCCATTCTTTTACCTCTTATATCTAGTAAAAAGTTAATTAACCAAAGTAACTTCTTGATTAATTCTAATCTAAGTTTTCACCTCTAACCAAAGTGACTTCTCAATTATTAGCAAAAACTCATGCAATCATATGAAAGTTTCTAAAATTAATCAAAGTAACTTCTCAATTAAAATTTAAAAACCCTTGGACTCATATGATTGTTATGTTATGTAGATTTAACACCGTGCTAACTTGCTACAATGTAAAAATCATTATTTTTACTAAATTAAGAACCAAAAGACATAGATTAAAATAAATCTCAACAAGAATCAAAAGAACAAACAAATTGATCTAACCTCAGAATCCAATTAAGAAATTACAATGCAATCAACCCAAGAAGTTTATCCTTCCATGGAATGCAAATAAAATAAAAATAATAGAAGAAGAAAGTGGAGAGAGAAGAAATTAGGCCCCCCTAAGGGTTCCTAAATTCTGACGTGCTGAGCTTGTTTTTCTTCTACTCCCATGGGTATCTTTATATAGGACTTGGATTGGGCTTTTCGGTTGCTAAAACCTCTCAAATATCTTTTAAAATAAAGATAAATATTATGAATATTTAAAAATATTTGGAGAGATAGTTAGTTTTAAAAATATTTAACAAATATAGTTGGTTAATAATTTATGATATAATTAAATAAATTAATTATTTAAAGATATCTGATAAATTATCACCAAATAATATTTGCATTAATTTTCTCAATAAGCCATTTTCAATATTATAGTCCAAATTTGCTCGGAAATCCAATAAGATTAATATTTGCACTTAAACCCCTCTAGTTTGAACAGTCTTTGACCATATTTGACCATTTCAGTGTCATTGAGAGACTGCCACGTGTCAAAGTGCTCTTTCTCTCCCAAATCAGATTTCTCTTTCCTCCATTAGGATTTTGCTGCATTTTAAGGTGCAGGTGCGGTTATTTGCTTCGTGTTGGACGCGAGGTGTTGCTCCAGCGTGGAGGCTCGTATTTGTTGAAGACGAGCGTGGTTAGCTCATAGTGGAGATGCATAAACGTTGGTGCTGCCATGGATGCATGAATGAAGCTTTGCGTGAGCTTTCATGGTGGACTGATCGGACTGCCGTAGGTGGCTACCGACATGGAATGTGGGAGCTAGGGTTTCTTGTTTGTGGGAGAGATGGAAGATGATGACGTGGCACCATTTGGTTGGCTGAATTTTGAGTTGTTGGATCATGACATGTGTCAACATATGGTTGGACAGATTTGAAAGTTAGGGATTGCCACATGGCATGATCTGAGGCTCTTAGTTTATAAGTGGAAAGGGGGGTGAAAATAGACAAGGCAGGGTGTAGAAGTAAGTTTTGTGTGGGCCATTTGGAAAGAAGGGAGTATATAAGTAATGTATGGGGTGCAAAAGTGATTTTTCCAGAACTTGCTGATTTTAGCCTTATTTAAAGGTGGTTCGTAACTTCAATCAATTTATTTTTCCACCTTAAATGAGCTTAATCTTAACTTCAGCTGCATCAACAAATGTTAAAATATCCAAAAAAAAATAATTTATGTGCAACTAAACTCACTTTTTAAGACATTTTTTATCATATAAACTTTGCAAGACACGACAAACCCACAACCCTCAGGTCATCCTAAGGACGAACAATTGTGATACAAAAAATGTAACATCCCATTTTAGTAGCTTAAAACTAATAAAGTAGGACACTTCATAATAGTATTTAAAACAAGTAATCCAAAGCATAAAGCATATTAATACAGTCTTACAAAAGACGAGACTATAAAAATATGACATCTATACAACCATACTAAACCAACAAAGCTCTATACAGAGACTGTAAACCCTGGAAAAATTAAATAAATAATAAATAATTATTTAAATAAATGCGAGGGCGAGAATCCCTAAGTTAATTAATATGGAGAGAGAAGACAAGGAATAATACTAGCTCTAGTGGTTGAGAATACTTAGTTACTATGAAAGGACTTGACTTTGAGTCCTATGGATGTCGTTGTGGTGTTATTTAATTATTTAAATTGTTTTGCATGGGAATAAGGTCTCATGACTTAATGTATAAGCACATGTGTATGTAAAACATCAAGAAACATGTGATGGCTTGATGGTTGTGCAAATGCTTGGAAATTGAGTGGTTGGGGTTAAAACCTTTGCTTATGCGAAATAAGTTCCTTTTTTTCACTAAAATTATTTTTGACATGGATGAGAAGGGTTAGAAACCCTAGTTGTCTATAAAGAAGATAGAAAGGTTGAGAAATCACCAAGTAATGGAGAATTGATCAACATTAACCTTCCGCTAACTAATTTTCGTTTTGGCACCATTAAGGGAGAAATAATGAGGTTCATAATTGGGAGAATGGGAAGATTGGTATACTAACATCTAGAATTGATGTGGACTGGTGAGAGAAGGATTTTAGTGCACCAAAGTTGAGGAGTGGGCTGATGTTAGACGCATGGGGAGATTTCTTATCAAGGAGGAAGCTTAGGAGCATTCTTGGAGCATGTAAACCAGGTTAGGAGAGCTCCTTTACGTGTATATTCATTTTATTATGTTTTCGAAACATGATTCATACTTGTGGTGCCTGTTTTCTCGTCAATTATCATTGTTTTCGTGTTTTCTGGGTTTCTGCCCAAACATCGCCTTGCGACCCATGCATTACAAATCAGGTTTCTAGAAATTGCTAGAAACCGCCTAGTGGTAATTAGGCCCCGCCAGGCGGTACGGGATCTATGTGTCTTTTGTGTGAGTTCAAATAGCGTTTTGGATATGTTGATGTTCTACAATTGTTTTATGGAGTCTTTTTGCGTGATTGCTGATGTAAAATAATGAAATGGTTGATGTTTGACTTTAATTGGATGTTTAGGCAATTTTATGATCTTGATAGGTTGCGTGGGTTTGGGGTATAACATGAGTCATGATGATTATGTTTAAAAGAAGTATGACACCATGTGTGTTAATGTTTAAATTGTGTATAAATATAGTATGGAACACTAATTGTGGGTTGGAGTGAGAAATTGGATAATTGATGGGATTTGGGAATTTTAGGGTTTCTCGCAAGTGTAGTGAAAGGTGGGTTTACCTAGAAACTGACGTATCGCCTGGTCGTATGTGCTTGCCGCCAGGCAACGGTCAATGTCCAACAACCTTATAGTGGACTGCGTTTTGGCAAGGAGATAGGTTCCTGATAGGGTTCCTTTTGAATTAGGGAAATGGTGTAATGAGATAATGTGTGGAATTACACAGTGGCATGTCTAATGTGTGTTTGGTGACATGTAATAACACTAAACTTATTCTAGATAAGTTAGAGGAATGAAAGAATAATGTAGATAAGGGCTGCCAAGGTATGTGTAGGTGTAAGTTGCATGTTGAACGTGAGTTCTGGTCTTGGGCGTAATTCTAACTCATAAGATGTCATAATAAAATGGGACTAAATTCACCCACGAGCGACTAATGTGTTGTGTGGTTGTTGGAGTTGGGTTGGCTTGAGAGATTGGCTCAAGGGAATAAACCTGGGGATGGGTTGAGATACTTCTATGACAATTGCATGAGTTGGATAGTATCATTGGTTCTTGTTGTGTGTTCCTAAAAAGCATGATTTATATTGTAAGTTACATGCATTGGTATGATTCTAATTGTGATTACATGTGAGTGTATAATTATGCTTAAGGTGTAGACGTATAATATAATAATTATGTTATGTTGAGATGATTGAATATGTGGTGTGATGAACTAAAGTGATGTGCTTTTGGGTGCTAGGTTCATTAGAACATGTTCCAAGGTGCAAAACCAATGTTTTCTCACCACTGGTATACCGCCTGACAGTACGGGAACGACCGTCAGGCGATAGGAGTATAAGGGAAGTCCCTGGATTGCATGGTGCCTGGCGATAAGGTGTGACCCGCCAGGCGATAGCCTTAAATTAGTGGGGTTGTAATCTGAATGGTGCCTAGCGGCGAGAGTTTTCTGCTAGGCGGTCTGCATTGGGAATTCGCCTGCCGGGGCTTAGGCAGCGCTAAGCGATAACACAAAGAGTAGTGTGTTATGTTAGCTTGTGTTTTTCGTGTTTGTGATGTGGGGCTTGAACTAGGAGATGCTTGACTGTGTCATGAGTGGGTAGGTTCATGACTGGTGGTGAACACGTGATAATATAAGTAGGGAGGTTCATATTACGATTAGGGATGTCAACGGGGCGGGTAGGGTACGAGTAGTAGCTCCCCCGTACCCTACCCGCTGGATAAATATCCACCCCGTACCCGTACCCATATCTGTCGGTATCCATTATGCAGGTACCCACCTATTTTTTTCATATCTGTGGATATCCACGGGTATCTACGGGTATTTGAAAAATTATTTTAAAAAAAATATTTAATCATAAATTCAAATAAAATAAATAAAATACATAACTGTCATAAAATGTAAATAAAATTCAAATAAACTCAAGTTCATACAAGTCCAAATAATTATAGAAGTAAACATAAGATGACTTTCAACACAATGGAAATTCTTTAATTAATGCTTTGATCAACAAGTTCACTATCTCCGATTGATTCCTAAAAAATAAACAAAATAAACAAGTAATAAACCTCAACTGCCATGTGCCAAGTATTCTTATTTTAATTCCATCATTTGACAACAAGCATACCATAAACGTCACTATCTATATAGGGTTTGATGTATATGAACAATTTCAAAGAAAGGAAAGAGAAGAATGTCAAGGGGTGTACCTAGAAAAAGACAACGTACCAACCAATACTTGAAGCTGGAAGAATGAAGACGAAAGATAAGACAAGATGTGCATCTTAGAAAAAATTATGTCAGAATGTTTTTTACTAATATATATATATATATATATATATATATATGAAGGTATTTTTGTGAATAATGTTTAACGGGTACAGATACTATGATACCCGTACCGTTAACGAGCGGGTATAAAAAATACCCATACCTGCAGGTAGCGAGTATCCATTTTTAATATCCAATTCCTACCCGTTGCGGGTTTTATCCGCGGATACCCGCGGGTACGAATTTTTTTGACATCCCTAATTACGATGCTCTCATGTGAGGATACGAGCGGGGAGGTTCATATGTTATGTACTAACACTTAAGGGCTATTGCGTGCGAGGATGTTCGTAGCTATTGGATCACATGTGTTGGACTACGGACAGGGAGGTCCGTAGAGTTGGACTACGAGCGGGGAGGTTCGTAGAGGCAGGACCACAAGCGGGCAGGTTCGTGGAAGCATGTATATCTTGGGTCCATGGTCAAGTATTGGTATGATGTGCTTGGAATAGTAGTTTCAAGTGCATAATGAGACTTAGAGTTTTACACGACTCATGGCTTGTTTCTTTGGATGTGTGTGGTCTATGAGGCTTTGGGTGATACCTTAAGGATAGACTTTGTTGTGACATTCCATGAATTGTGGCTCAAAATGGTATCCCTTGAGTTATGGCTCGCGATATAGGGTAAATACGTGGTATTCCTTGAGTTATGGCTCGGAATAGCATCCCTTGAGTTTGGCTCGGGATGGCGGATGAACACGAGCATTCCTTGAGTTGTGGCTCAGTTTGGCGAGTGTTGTTGGTGTGAGTGTGCGAGTTGTGGCTCGTACAAATGGGTCCAAGAAGATTGTTCTTTTCAGCGTTAGCCGACAAGTTTGGTAGTCTTGGGACGAATATGAATTATGGTTCGTATTGGGAACTTCACCTGGCGTTACGAAGTGTGGTTCATAGTAGGTTTCTCGCACGTGTTCTAAAAGTTGTGGCTTGTAGGTGGAGGCAGCAAAGGGTATCTTGAGGTTATCATCTAAAGACGTAGAACATGGATAACATGGTGGTGGCCATGTCGTATGGAATGAAAGGATAAAGTTCCTTTGATGGGTGTATGCATATATATTTGAATTGTGTATATGTTTATCTGTTAGCTCCCCTTATCTGCTTGTGTTTGACGATGGTCATGTAATACGTTACACGAGAGCATATGATGTTGCAAGTGGTGTCGATGAGGCATACAGCCGGAGAGGGACTAGCGTGGGAAAAATTTTCATGGAGTTTTTTGATTTTATGGATTGTAATGATTTCGTAAACTTCTTTTTTTTACAAACTCATAACTTGTAGTTGTTATTTATATTTTGAGGATTTTGAATCTTTGGCAATGTAATAAATGATTTAATTTCATCGCGTTTTGGGAAGAGGAGTTGTAATAAATGTAGTTTTGATTTTATTTTCTAGTTTATCTTATTTAAATTAGTAATATCCGATCGGGATGTTATAGAGACTAGCCACTACTAATGCTCCCAGATATCTCTCACTACTATAACTGATGGCTCATAATCCTTTATAGGTGTCTCTAAACTTGCATCTTCATCTCCTCACACCTATAAGGTGATCATAGAAAAAGAAACAGACAGACAAACACAAGAACACAAAGCACACAAAAGGGTAAGCTAATATAAAAAAGAGTTAACCTAAAACCAATAAATCATATACTATATATATATATATATATATATATATATATATATATATATATATATGTATATATATATATATATACATATATATATATATATACAAACTAAATATTGATATAATACAAGGAATGTATATGAACATAAAACAGATGACTCTAAACTCATTTATTCAGATACATGCCCTTGACATCGGAATTCACTACAGGCGTGCACTTGTAGTCTATATGCTCTACAAAGCTATAGACAAAGGGGTTATCACCCTATTACTCATAAGGTTAATCCCCTTCCTGCCTAGAACAAAATAAGTCTAGTGACTAGGACTTCATGTGACTCTCACCACAAAAACACATTCTACTTTGCATGGGCGTGAATGGTTATTAGTGTTCATGATACCCTTTTACTGAATTCATACATCAATGCATACACTAAATAAACACCACCATAGAATCTTTCTATGAGATCACTGAAATTATGTCAGACACATACAATGCTCATATTCATTAACAAGCTCATCATCATCACAATTTTACACATCATTATTCACATGCATATTTATCCATAAATTTATCGACCATCGACCATTCTAAAACAATACTTACACGTCAATTATATTGACTATTAAAGCCATGAACACGAATATACCAATCAACAAAACTAATTAAGAAATGAAAAGAGAACTAATAGTGAAACTAGTGCTCAACGACACTATTCAGGCGCTCAACGCCAAAGCCTTTGCAAAATCACTCAAGCATGAATCAATCATCCAAAACATACTAAATTACATCAAACATACACCCTACACCTGATTCATCATAACAATCAAATTTCATGCCAAAATGCATTAAAGCAACAACAAGCAAACAAGAAATTGATAAAACTCACACAACACAGATTCAAGACTAGCTTCCTTTACCTGTTGAAACTACTCAACAAGCTCTAAGACACCCAAACACCTTTAGCTCCACAAGATGCTCTATCAATACTTAGGAACAACACAAGAATTATCAAAACATATCGTTATGATCACTAATTAGTAAAGACTCATACTTATGATTAAAAAGACACGTGCAAGTGGAAGAAGGTTTACATGCAACAAAAAAACAAAAATAGATCAAGAAAAGGGTTGAAACTCAACTTACGCGAATGGAGAAACTAGTTGGTCCAAATTGAAGATCTCGTTTTAAAGATCAATCCTACAGTCTGGATTCTTCAATTAGACAAGCAGAGAGGAGAAATTATTAAGGAGAAGTCAGAGAACTCTAGAAAAGTGATTTCTAGAGGACTGGTGTGTTTTAAAATAGTAAAACTCGTTCATAACAAAATTATTTATACTAAAACCTTTTAATATTAAAATAATAGAGTCTTACAATTTTTAAACCATTATCTATTTTAAAATATCATTTTCTAAGTTTTTACCTACCTTCAGAACATAAAATAAAAAATATATTTTAAATTATACAATTTTAAATATAAAATTAATTTTAAATAATTTTAAAATATAAATTTTGTATTTTTGATTGTAAATTCAAAATATGAATTATCTCAAATTATCTATAGAAAGGAGGAGATAAAGAAAAAATGAATAAAAATAAGATGAAATATAAACTGGTGGAACATCGCTGATGAACTGGGAGTCTAAAAAACTAAAGAAAATAAAATTAAAATTGAAAGAAAAAAGAACAAAAACCAAAAATGGAAGAATGTTTCTCGGTGCACCCACAATTTCTCTTTTCAACTTTCACTTATGTTGGAATGGACTCTTAAGAATATAAAAAATACATTTCAAAATAACCATTCTGAACTAGGTAAAAAAGTGAGTAAGAAAATTATGATGTAAAGTCACTTAAATCCAAAATGAAATATAATTATAACGAACAAACTCTATGCTCCAAAAAGTCAAAAGATCCAAAGTCTTTACTAAACACACGAGAGGGATCAAACCAAAATAAAAATTAAACTCAATGGAATATAGGAAAAATATTTTATTCTTTTGTCCTCATCACTTTTTACATTACAAATCGTGTATTTTAATATCACCATTTTTTTATAGTAATTTAATCGTATAAAAAATTTCAAACAATTTTTTCTCTCTCTAATTTGTAGATGTTTCAATACATCAAATAAAATTATATTATTGAGTAATTGAAGTCAATATTTTTCCTTAATCTTTTAAGATATCTATTAAAGATAATACTTAATGAAAATTTAAATTTTAAAATGAACAATATTCACACTAATATCTTGAAGTCACATTGATCCAAATAATATTTTCTCTACAATACGGAACTAAATTTACAAATTCACACAACAAGCACTACTATATCCATTAGAAATATTTCACCCTTTGTAACACTTTGAATTTGACCTTCCATAATCCATGATAACAAAATACAATTTACACCAAATATCTTCTAAGAACATTCATCCTATCAACATTAGTCAAGTTCGTGATTTGCTTCATAGGGCTAATCCCCTCTTTTAAAAAGGTTTGTGAATTCTAACTAAGTCCTATAAAAACTCTAGAAGAAACACAAAAAAGGAATGGGGTGAGCATGTTTACAATTATACCTTTATATTTGCATGGTCTTTTTAGTTATAGATCATTGATTTCTTCATCAACATTGTTGGAGAACTAAGAATTTTGATTGTCTACTGGGTTAGATTTTTCTATATTGTTCCTCTGCTGTGTTTTCAAAATACACTAATGAACACAAATTTTGATATTTTAAAATATATTGAAAAGATTTTTAAAATATCTACATTAGTGTATTGTTAATGTTCAGCAGAAGACAACGCTAGAAAAACCCAGTAAAAAATTTGAACTCGACAAGAATGAAGGAGTAGAAGCTCTTGTTGAGTCTCCTGCACCACACACTTTGACCTGAATAAATGATGTGATGTAGAATTAATCTGATTTGTGGTCTGCATCTGCTGTGGCTTGGACTTGAGCTGCATACTGTAAGTTCCATAAGACATCCTCAAAAGAGGGACGAAATGAAGATTCTGGAGAAATGCATTTGGTTGTTATTGATATTGCAATTGATAAAGACTCTTGACAGCAAGTGGTCAACACTATAGGATCCACAATCTTTCTTCTACCATCTTGACTCCCAAACGATGCCTGTCATTCACACCAATTATCACATAAGCTCTTGCATTAAAATATTAACCTTTTTATAATAATGAGTAAAAGGTTTAAATATCAATTTACCCCATCAAGGAAAATTTTGTTGTTTCAGTTTTTATTTTTATTTGTTTCTGCTAAGTTTAACCTTTTTTTGTTCAAATGGTCTCCATCATTACTTACTTCATGCATCTTGACATGTCATGTGTTTTCATGAATTATTTTAAGACCGCATGTGACATGTCTAGATATATGCCATTACAGGAATTATTTTTCAATTTTGAGATTTGACTAAAAGGTTAAACGACAAGAATTTTTTTGTTTTTCAATTGTGATATGTAAAGAATAACAAACATATGTTAATTAAGAAAAAAATAATCAGTACCTAAATATGATTACATTGATTGAAGTAGTAGTTATATTCATCAAGAAGCAAAAGGAAAATGTTTAAAAAAGTACTAACCTTTTCATTTAGGAAAAATGTTTCACCTTTGTCGCAGGCTATGGGCCCAACAAGTGATTCGAACAAGATAAATCCAAAATTATAAACATCATCATCTGCTTTTGTCCTTAGGCTACAATAGAAAAAAGAACAATTTCTTTGTCATTCCATCTTTCATACCATAAATACATTTATGCATAACAAAGAACATCAAACTTTGGGTATTCCATCTTTCATACCCTTCACAATCCAAGGGCAAGAAAATATCAAAAGTGATTACTACACAAAAACTTTGGAGAAGTAGTTGCATTAAAGAGTGAAGTGGCTTCAAGGAAGCAAACCCAATATCCTAATATGTAAAGAATTCATGTTTTGAGTGAAAACTAATCATGGTTTTCATGATAATATATAAATAAATTTTTCATTAATGAACTTTGGATGTTAGCTCAGATGTCAAAATTTAAAGTGATACCTAACATAAGCTTATTTGAACAACTAATCATGTTTTGTTGTTTATGTTAACTAAAGTGAGTTTTGGTATCATACCATGGCTTTGATTTCTCACCCTTTGCCTGTACAACACAAAAAAAGCAACACAGTCATTTGAGGATCAATCATAATTATATCAAACAACGGTAAAAATGCAACATTGGATTCCCATGAACATACCTCAAACTTTTCAAGTTCTTCTATGATGATGGACATACCATAGTCACTTAGTTTTGGAATGCGGTATTCATCAAGCAACACATTTTTTGTCTTCAGTAAGTTACTAAAGCAGCCAGGTATAACACCAGTATGTAAGAAATGCACTGCTTTTGCAACTCCAATTAAAATTGCTAATCTATCAGACCATTTAAGTGCCTTCCCTACAGAAAATTCTGCATGTTTGAATGAAGGAAGATCAGTGAATTGAAGCCTTCAAGCACAAAGATATGATGTCAAAAACAACTTTGCCAAGTTATAATATACTGATTATAGTAAGAAAAATGAAAAAGTTATGAATACAATCATCACATAAGAAATAGTTAAATTGTCCAAGTCTCGATAGAATATTGGTCAGTACTACAGATATTAATGAAGCCATACAAATAATTGGTGAAACTTGACTCAATAGTATGGATGCTATAAATTTTCCATGCTAACCTGAGAGATGGGCATGATAATTCCCATTTGGCACATACTCATATACAAGATGAAGTTTGTGGGAATTGGAATCATCTTGTCCTCCACCATCAATACAATGACCCAAAAGGCTAACCAAATTTGGATGATGAAGTTTTGAGAGTAAATCCAATTTAGCTCTGAGAGTTTGAATTGAGCATTTCTTTGACAGAGCCAAAGACCGTATTGCAACATAGGATCCATTCTCCAGTTTACCTTTGTACATCTGTAACATGGCAGAAGACTTAAAGATGCATTTACAGTGAGCATAAAAAATAAGTATCACAAAGTGTTTTTAGGTTTACACATATACATTTTAAATCATTAACAAGGTGTAAAGGCCAAGAAACAATACAAATAGTGTAATCTTGACTAGGATTTCAGAAATTGCAACCTTCCTGAAAACTCAAGAAATTTGTGTCTCCTTAAGATGACTTGGTAGAACTGTAGAACATACCTCACGTATATTCTTCCTTAAAACCAAAAGAATAAGCTATACAATATTTCAGTAACACTTTTAAGGGGTTGAAGTGTACCTTCCCTATGGAGCCTTGACCAATATAAGCTGACAAGTCAAAGTTTTTCGTGGCTTCCTTCAATTCCTCTATAGAAAATTGCCGACAGGTTGGAACAGTTTGTGTCCCTAGCTTCACTGTTTGAGAAATAAATCCTGAAAACAACAAAAATCATGATATTATTACTATGTTGGAAAATAGCATTCATTTAAAATTAAGAGTTAGCAACACATCACTAAGGCCAAAGAAACCTATACACTTACTGGCATTTGCAAGAATCTCCGACGGAACTGCTATTGAAGAGTTATCTTGCCCAATTGTCTTTCTGGAATGGTACTTTTTCCATAAGAAGATGCTAGACACCAAAAGCACAAGAACAAGTACAACAATGAGGGCCATTACTACAGCTACTTCCCATGTCTTGAAGCTTTTCCATCCAGAGGTAGATTCTTTACAGTAAGACCCTCTGTGCTGGTTCTGAGATTCAACAGATAAACAGTTTCCAGCATATCTAACAACTCTACTGTCAGATGTATTCGCCAAGCAAGAAGGAAGTCCACCACTTAACCTGTTACGAGAAATGTCCACAAACCCAAGTTTGCTGCCACAGTTAAGTTTGTCTGGGAGGGTCCCACTTAGCACATTGCTTGCCAGATTCAAATAACTTATCTGTGGCAGAGAAAACAAGGCAGATGGTGGTGTCTTACTGAGAAAATTTGAAGAAAGATCAAGATGTTGAAGCTGATCCAGTTCTTGAAACTGCTTAGGTATCTCTCCTGAAAATGAGTTATTGCTAAGCAGTACAGTGACCACAGATTTTGGCAACAATGGTAGTTCAGATTCTAAATGGTTTTCTCTTAAATCCAGAACATGTAGGCCAGTGAGAGAACTGAGACCAGGCAAGTCACCATACAACTCATTGTGGGACAAGGAAATAACTTCAAGTGTCTTAATTTTTCCCAGTGAGGAGGGGAATGAACCCTTTAAGCCATTGCTCTTCACACTCAAGATATTCAGATTGGACAGAGAATCAAACGAATCCGGCATAGTGGTGTTAAAATAATTGTCATCAAGGGTCAGTGTGTGAAGCGTTACCATTTTGGATATTTTTGGTGGAATGACACCAAATAAGAAATTGGAACTCAGGTCCAAAACTTGAAGCAAAGTGAAACTGTGAATCTTATCAGGAAGTGGCCCCCAAATCCCCAAGGACACCAAGCTAAGAACCCTTAAGCTGGTCAACTCTGTCAAAGTGATGAAAAAGGAATCAATGGAGAAATTCATGGATAGAGTCTGATTAGGAACTGCATATCCATTGAACCGTGGTGGCTTCAAAGATTTTGCACCCGAAATTTTAAGCTCAGTTACCTCATCATCTTCACATTTAATGCTCAGGTTGGCAGATGGAGAGAGCAAACAAAGGTCCCCCTGGTAATATTCCCAAATTTGCAAAGAGGAGGGATACTCTAGATGAACTCTTAACTGCAACAATGCTTGTGTCTGAACAGCTTGTAATTCATGAGTGTTTGGGATGAAAAAGAACCATGAAAGAACCACAAGATAAAGGTAACAAAAATGTCTCATTCTACCACCTTGGAACATAACGCATCAGATTTAAGAATACCCAAAGACTCAAAAACAGATCCTTCAAACCTCAAAGATGTCAAAGGCAGACCACCCTGAAGAAATTTCTGTTGAACAGCGAAGATTCAAATTGCACTTGCGGTCACAGTTTCGCCACAATTCTTGAAATTGAAAGAAATTATGACAAACACAACCGATGCGACCACAATTGCAATGCCAGAGACCCTAAAAACTATAACGTTATCGCAGAAATTTGAAGATATTACAGACAAACACAACCAATACAGTCACAATTATAGCCCCAAGAGACTCCAAAAACTTTCACACAGAGTGACCGAAATCACATTCATACACCCTTTTTATCAACGGTTTCAATCACAGCATCAACAACTCTAACTTTACAATTGAAGAGAACCAACATGGAAAAAGAGGAAACTTGGGCATTGTTCACGGACTTGGGTTAGTAAAAACTTCAACTTTACACCATGGAGCACCTACACCTGCAGCTGTTGGGAGAAAGAAAGAAGCAGCCATTTATTGGTAGGTGGTTGAATGCAGAGGGTAACAGAGCAGAACAGGGGAAACAAGACCTTGGTAAGTGTAACAATGGAAGGGCACAAATTGAGGCTTCAATGAATGGTGAACGTGTGTTGAAATGGGACAAGTGAGGTAGTTGAAAATGTGGTACTCTGGTGACTGAGAAAGGCATTTATTTTTGTGTTTGAAGTGGCGTTGCTGCCATTAATGGGGTCGGTAACTATTGGAGAGAAGTTCAAGGACAGAGGAGAAAGCAGAGCAGGGGGTCATAGCTTCAAAAAGATAATGCAATAACGAATCTCTATCCATTAATATATAT
>Ga0214545_1008626_pt1 | contig 16098 bp, 8 predicted proteins | sample CNSS4metaG_FD_160064 | JGI IMG/M metagenome (GOLD analysis project Ga0214545, IMG submission 160064) | Root nodule microbial communities from cowpea collected in UCLA plant growth center, Los Angeles, California, USA - CNSS4 | ecosystem: Host-associated > Plants > Roots > Nodule | place: USA... | reverse complement strand
ACGTAACATAAATATTTTAAAAAAAAATAAAAAATTTAAAAAAAAAATTTAAATAAAAATTTAAAAAAAAAAAAATTAAACACGTGGCACCTACTTAACGGTGTTAGCTTCCTACTAACGTAAAGGACCTAATTGATACTAATTTACAAAAATGAGGACCTAATTGAGACTAATAAAAATACGATAACCAAATTGAAATTATGTGATAAAAACGGGTTATTTTAACCTAAATAATATATATAACCTAATGTATATAACCCTAATTGCTTACCACTCCATGAGCTAAAAAGCAACATGCCCCTGCAAATTAGGGAGTAGTGACATATCTATTGGCCCTCTCCGATGGCCATCATCCTCCACCACATGAGACTTCTCAAGTTCAACATCTTCCTTTGCATGGTCATCTTCACCAATGTAACCAGGAGTCTCATGTTCTCATCATCCTATGGATGCAATTAGCATTGTTAGAATATGTTGAGAAACACCTACTCTTATTCTTGTTCTAACCATGATTTATGCAAAAACACCAACAAAAATATAAAATTAAACCATTAAACACCCAATAAAAAGTAACAACTAAAAATTCCAAAATCCATTTTATAAACATATTCCAAAATGTCTAATCCGTAAAATGTTTTCTAATAGTGATTTAAAATAGTTTTTTTTTTTTAAATACCATTTTGGTACATGTTTCCATAATTATACTTTCGGAGTCATGTTAACATTTCAAAAAGCTATTACAAAATGACAATTCCAGAACACTCTCTGTTTTGCACACCTCCTCCTTCTGGAATTTCCAATCTGGGAAAATTTTGATATACCCATTTCGGAAAGTTAAAAAGACACCTAACTTGCAGTGATGGAGAAGACAACCGGTGCTTTCCCATGGCAATGCAACTACATAGCTACCAAGACAATACTCTCAAAGCAACCAGCGGCAAACCAGGTAATAGTGGATGAAGGAAACTGTGCAGAAGAAATAGTGAATGAGAAGGGAGAAAAAGTAAGGTTAAATTCATAAGAACATTTTCAACATTTCCCATAAAAAGTGGGGTGCAGGTAGCAAATAAGGGGGTGCAGGAAGTTAAAACCTCTTAAATTTAACCGAAAGATTGAAAATCCAAACCCTTTGTTAAGTATTGTTCTGACGTCAAGGTGTGACGTGCCTGACATCACTTCATGTTGAAACATTTCTGCTCAATTTCATAATATCTTTTTGGGTTAAATTGCAGAATATTATTTTAAAATAAAAAAAAAGTGTTGGAATCTAATTTCCACCGTAAAGGATCCGAAAAAAGCAAAAGTGTAAGAAGCATTTTGTTGAACAGTCCTTTTATGTTTTTTAATATCTTACGGATATATAAAGAGAACCAGAGAAAAGAAATAAGACGAAGAGCACATGTTATCACAGTAATGAAGAAGCATGCAAAGAGTCGATAATGACAGTTCAAAGAAAAAGTATTTTTTATGTTAAAATTAATTAAAAAAATATCCAAACAACTTATAACTGGAATACGGCTGACTTATAAACAAATTAAGAAATTTATTTTGCAGATTTTTTAAGTCACCTTTGAATTTCAACTTGCGATTGATCTTTTAATTGCAAAAGCAGTTACTTATTCTAAAATTTTGCATTGTGTGAATTTATTTAGAGATACAAATATGAACAAAAAATAAAGTCAGCTTCTTTACAAGATAAAATTAGCTTATATATGAATTTGAAAAATTAGAAAAACTATGAAATGTGATTTCTGTAAATTAGTCTATACTATAAATTTATTTTAATTAATGAATAAACTCACTCATTTTATTCTTTTTCATTTTTCTTCGTATAAGTCTTTACGGATAAACTAGTCATATGTGTATGTGTTGTTGTGTAATTTGTAAAATTACCTATTGTGTAGCATGAAGTAATGGATGAGCTTGTTTATGTTTCGTTTTTCCTTAAAAGTGCTCATTTAATAAAATAAACATATTAATTCTTATATTTCAACATGGATTGTGTGTTCGTCAAAGACTAATACCATAATATAAAAATTAAAATAAAGAAGAGGATATATGAAAAAGAAGAGAAATAAGGTTTCTCATTTTAATTCTAATAGAACGTATGAGTATGCATGATATAACATAGATAAAAAATATGATAATAACATAAAGACGAAATTACCTTTAATATATATATATATATATATATATATATATATATATATATATATATATATATATATATATATATATATAATATAGAAAAAGGTAAATAAAGATGAAGTAACTTTCAAAGAGAATACGATCAATTGATTCTAAAGCAAACAAATCAGATTGAGTTATCATATAAACCTCTTCATATTAAAAAAGAAATTATTGACATTCAATTACTAAAAGAATTACCTTTTGTAGTTATCAAGGCAAGAAGGATTCCCATAGTGAGTGCATAATCTATTTATATATTTGAATATTTTTTTCTCCTTCTCCACAATCTCTTCCCTTATTAAAGAAACATTCTCTTTCAAAACAATTTTGACCATTTTTAGAAAATGAAGAAAAGAATAACACATTATATTTTTCTTACTTTTTTAAATTAAGATATGAAACAATTTATAGTAACTTATTTCACATATTGGAATTAAGGAAGATAGTCAATGAAATATGAAAAGCTTTCATGCTTACAAGGTCGAAACTATAAAATGACATTCAAATTTCTTCCTATTTTATTTTCTTATTCGTTACTATTTTTATTCTTTTGTTTGCATGTTCAAAATGAGTAACTTTTTACTTGTAGAGTTTAACTAGAAGAAACAATTTCATGACATGAATTTTTTGAAAATTTCTACTACAATAATTCACATGGAAAAATGGTATCAAAATATTTGTTAGATAAAAGGATCACTATTTCATAACATAGTCCGTAACAATTTGTTAAAAATTACACCACAAGAAAACTCTTAATTAATAATCAATTTTAGTGACCACGAATTGTTAGTAACAATAATGACCAATTTAAATACTAATTTACAAAATAAAAATTATTGGTAACTAAAATAATTATTATTATAAATAAAAAAAATATAATTTGTCAATAAATTGGTCTTTAAAATTAGGTATCAAAGTTTTGATTACCAAAGAAAATTGGTCACTAAAAATTGACTATGAAGGTTTTGACTACCAATTGAATAGTTTATAAATTTTTCACTATAGTGACTAATTATTTTTAATTTCTAAAATTGGTTTCTAATAGAGATTTTTCTTATAGTATTATAATTCACATTTTCAAGGATATATTTATCTTAGTTTAATTAAAGGGTAAGGAAATTGATTTAATTTTTGGAGAAAAAATTGATCAAAAATATTTAATTTAGTTTAATTTAAATTATTTAATTCTAATTAATCAAATTAGTTCATAAAGAAATAAATTACTTTAATTTAAGTCTCAATTTGGAAAATAGAAAGGTTACTTTAATAATTGACATTTGTGATCACTAAATAAAATACAGCTTATTACTTTATCTTTTCAAAAACATTAGAATCATAATTTAAAGAGCTAAAATTACAATTTAGCCTCTTTTTTATTCCTTAAAATATTTTTTATTTTTCTACAAACAAATGGTTTCCAAATATATATATATATATATATATATATATAGAGAGAGAGAGAGAGAGGTTCTTGTTGCCTCTGAAAAATAAGTTAATACTGTAGATTTTATGGATATTGTTATCATTATTTTTTTTTAAAATAAAGATTTTTATTCTATACATTCCATCAGATACATGTTATTTTATTGAAAATGAAGTTCATAATTTTACCTTTTTGGGTCATATGATTTGATTCTATGGACATGACTATGACACTTTTTCTAGTGATTCCTATGGCAAGTTGAAGACTTTTGACTATGAAGAGTTTTGTTATCATCACTAGCATTCACATCACTACAACCTTTGCATTTGTACCAACACCATCTTTTGTGCCTGTGTGGTTCATAATCTATCCTTTGAACTTGTTCCATTTGTTTATTGAAAGTTAAATTTGAACGCGATGGATCCAAAGGGGAAGTTCTCACTTAAAATGACTCCAAAATTAAATATATCTATGTTGCTGGACCCAGTTGTTCTTTGCAATGAACACAATGATGATGTTAAAAAGACCAAAGGGTGTGCTTGTGGGACAAAAGAAAAAAAAAAAAAAAACACAACAACAACAAATTACAATGATCCACACACGAGGAATAAGAGCAAGAAAATCAAAAGGTTTAAGATGGATGTTTGACCAAAGAGAGAAGAACAAGATAAAAAAGAGTATCCTCTCTGAATTTGGGGCTTCAAAGAGTCATGAAAGTGATTTAGGAGTATTTCTCTCTTGTATATGGCAAATTTTAGCCTAATTTTTTTCTACTACAAGGATACTTTTCACATATTATTATGTTGGAGGAGTTTGATAATTTCATGTACATCTCAAGTAAAAATATGTACTCATCCTCGTGTTAACGTATAAACTTTTTGTCTTATTCTCATCTTGTCAGCATAATATTTTTAGACAATTAATTATACCATTAAACACTTGAATTTCACAAGTTAAACATTATCATGAAAAAATAATTAAATAAAAAATAAAAAATATTAAAAAAGAGTAAAAAATAATTTAATGTGAGACCTAAAATTTATAATTCACCATTTAAAAATAATTATATAAAGAAAAAATATGTGTAATTAAGATTGTAAATAGGAAAAGTACTTAGAGTTGTGAGTAAACTTTGTGGATATAAAACAAGTCAAACAATTAAAAGAAAAAGAAGAAAGAAATGTACCCAAAGAAAAAAATATATAGAAGGTTATGAAACTAAATACTAACCTAATAGTATATATAAATCTTTAGATTACCTAATTAATAAATTATGAGTATTTTAGTAATTTAAACGATGACATGATGAAGACGGGGATGCGTATCGGAGCGAGGATGAGCATGGGGACGGAACGAATATGTACATATTCATCCTCCTAGTGTTGTATCTTGGTCAAGAAGTTTGAAGGGGTCAAAATAATATACTCAAATTTTATATATTTAATTATTATTGCTAATATAACAAAGGTATATATAATTTAGTATTGAAACTCTTGTATGTTTTTCCTTACAAAAATTATAGTTTTGAAATTGTATTTGATATGAAACTCATTTTAAATTAGTTTTTCTAATTTCATCTTTTTTCCTGGATATTCTCATATTTGAGCATGTTTTCTTATAATAAGTTTTAAATAATTAATATGAAACATTCCGCCTATAATTTAAAAGAATTAATATGAAACTTCCCACTTATAATTCTTTGAATTTTAAGAAATGATTCTCTAATTCAACCATTGAATTCCTAATATCATGCTTGAAAATAGGTGAAGAAGTAAATTTGTATTATTTTTATCTTCAAAGGTATATACCCTTTTATCACTTTACAAAAAATGAATCTATTATTTTATTTTTCATCAATATACCCATTTAAAAAAAATAAGACTAAAAAATAATTTATCAAAATCTAATCAAAAATTGAGAGACGTAATTACTAAAAATAAATATGATAATCAAGTCATATTTAAGAAATGATTATGAAAAAACTTATAATATACTACCTATATTCGTCTCTATATCCAATTAAAAAGTTAAATACTACCTATATTTGTACCTAGTCAATGCAATAATTTTTCATCAAAATGAGCGCAGGTTCAAAGAATACCCAATAAAATCGATTTTTTTGACATCCCTATGTTTGAGAGATAAATTTATAATATATAAATAAATATAAATATTTTATTATAAGCAAGTTATGTATAGTTGAGTTAAACTTAAAATTTATTTTTTAAAATGTTATTAAAAAAATCAAAGTTTTTTCTAATAAAATTTGTTATTCTTCATGTCATTTGCAATTAAATCATTATCTTACCACCATTAATAAACTTAATTTCCATTTCGTAAAATATTATAATTTTTCTTTACGAGAAAGAAGAACAGTGTTGCCTTTCTGAGGTTTGAGGAGTGAACTTCTATTTTTTTTAGAATTTTATAAATTTCTTATGCACAAACTTTAACATGTTGAATATCCATTATACTTAAGTTAGTAAAAGCTTTAAGCAAAACATATAAAAAATTATTAAAAATATTTATAAATAAATACTTAAAAATTGACTTTCAATTATTAATTCATATATTAAGCATTTGAATAAATAAATAATTGAAAGCATTATAATTTTTATGAGATAGGTGGTTACAAGTATTCCTTTTCATATTCAAACTCAAAACACGAACTAAATTGAGTTAGCCAAAATATTAATTATTTAATCAACATATTAAGTTATTTTTTTTAAAGTACAATGATCATATTTATATTTAATTTTTATTTTTTTGGTTTCTCTTCAAATAAGAAAAAATATATATAACTCATTTAAAATTTATGACCTCATATAATTATGTTCACACTTTTACCACTTGGCCGACTCAAGTACATACACATACATTCAAATTTGTTTCAATTTCTTGATTTCTATTTGCATTAGAGGAAATTGAGTAAAGAAAGAAAGTTTAATAACATATATAAAATAAAACAATTTAATAATTTATTTTAAATTATTGTGCAAAACCTTTATCTGATAATTACTTTGGATTCATATTTCTTCTTTTTAAAAGTTTGTTTGTTTCAACCATTTAGTCGAAGCAAATAAACAAGGAAAAGGTGATCCATGTCCTGGATTTGGTTGGCATTTGACGAAGACAATGCAGTAAAGTGTTAGTGTCTTGGAGTCTGTTATGTTGAATAAAGCATTTTTTATACTTTTCAAATTGTAATCTCACTCATTTCTGTTTCCATGTGTTTCTCATTCTTTCCAAAAGGGAGATTTTGGTTCTCCCACACTTTGCTCATTTACCATTTACCAACTTATATTCAAAGTTTGATATTATTTACAGTGAGTACTAAGAATTTTGAAAATTAGAAATAGGTAATTGAGACATAATATTGTATTTCCTTTTTAGTCTTTCTAGACCCGTCTCAATTCAAACTTCCTTTCATCATAAGATTCATTTAATACTTTATGCGTGTTTTTTTAATCAGTAAAAAGAATTTATAAAAATGAATATGTATGTGGGATTCATCAATTCATATACAAGAAAATTAGTGTACTTTGTGTAATGAAACTGCATATTACAAAAGATAAATATGATATTTCATTTAAAATATTCCTAGATATGTCCAATCAAAGAATCCAAGAGGAATTATTAAATAACTTAAAAATTGAGCATAGATAAGATTGGATAAAAAAAAAGAATTTTCTCTTTGTTTCTTTGATTGTTGTCTAGTGGTACTTCAAGTCTTATTTCTTTCTTGCACTTTATGTATTGAGTGTGATCTCACTTAGTGTACTGAAAAATAAAACACCAAGAACAACTAATATTGTCATAGGTCATAGATTATGTATATTAAAAGCTAATCAAAACCAATTTAATGTATCAACCCAACCCTTCACTTTTATATGCTTATAATGCATGTTGTTGGACAAATGCACTAGTCAAAAAATGATAAACTAGCTTTTTTAGATTTGTTTCTAATCTATGCTCAAGCTTTCAATTGAGCAGTTCCGAATATTTCATTTCCATCAATTATGGCATTCCTAAACAACACATTATTTCTATGATCCCATATGCATCTCATTATTGCCATCCACATAGTTTTGTAGATAACGTTTTCGTTATTATTCATCCCAAGCATGTAGAATTGATGGAAATGTTGTGTGATAAAATTATGTTGAATTGTCTTAAGACTTATCCACTTATTTCATAGGTTCTAAACCATGGTAGACACTTTACAATTTAAAAAAACAAATGTTGGATAGTTTCATCTTGTTCTTTGCAAAGCACATATGTCTTGCATGGTATCATTATTCCCATATGTTAAACGTTATCCCTGGTTGTAATTATGTTTTGGCTCATTCTTCATATGAAATGTTTTATATTAGGGATTGCACTTGTTCTCTATCATAACTCAAAAAATTTGTCTTTTTCTTTCGTTATATTATTTTGTAATAATTTGTATCCAGATTTGACTGTATATTATTTGTGTCTTCTCCCTTCCTTATCCAATAGTCTTGACCTTATATTTTTGGTAAATACCTTATTAATTCATTTCTGAAATATTCAACTTGGGGCAACTCTCACTCAAACCACTCCCTCCTCCATTCTAATTTTCATTCCCATTCACTATTATTCCAAATTCCCATGTTTGAAATTGTTGCCATCTTAAGATTTCGATTATTATATAGCCTAGGGTATTTTTCACCAAAGGATAATTCTATATTCCATTTATCATACTAGAATTTGATTGATGTTCTCGTTCCTATACTCCATGTGATATTGTTCTTAAATACTTTATACATGTGTTTGTCTCAGGAAATGCTATTATTTAGGGGTATATGTGAGGATGGATTTGTGAGTGTCTTTTATGTCTATTTCAGTATATTTGCAAGGATTTAGAGATGAAGATTTGTGTAAATGAATGTAGTAACGATTATCGCATGATGAATATATGTGGGAGGATTAGGATGGCAAAGTGAGTCAGGTCCGATGGGCTTGCTTGGAAAAAAATGAGTTAGGGATGTGCAAATGAATGAGTCGGGGATGTGCAAATGAATGACTTGAGCCAGACATTTGAACCCACCAACCTATTGCAACCCTGCTCGACGCCTAACCTATCAATCTGCCGGACCAGTTCGCGAGTTAGGCAGGGCTAAACTGTGGCACATTAGGAATTAAAAAATGTAATTGTGTTGTTTTGTTGTGTGCAGAGAAGAAGTGATGTCTTTGTGCAGCGTAACTGTCATAACGCATGCCAAATAAAGCGAAAAAAGAAAACATTTATCCAAGACACCACAGCAAGGCGATGAGTGCGACGTGACCACCACAAATAGGTTCTCGATCTCTCCAACGACGTGCATGTGGTGGTGGCGTGCGATCTGTGGTTGTGGTTAGCATGATGCTACCATTTAATCTAGTTTACACCAATTTAACTTGTAAGCTGAGATCTTTAATTGCATTGTTGTGAGATTATACATACACAAATGCATGTAATGCAGCAGTAACATTGATTGAATAAGAAAATAGACTGCAAAACTACAGAAAAATAAACCTTTATGAGAATGATGCATCAACTATTCGAATCAGATATCCCATATTTGTACCAAGTGATGACACGATAATGAGATACTACTCATCCAATCAGTGGCGAATCATGACTATCAATTTTGGGGGAGGCAAAATTAAATTTAACAATAATTAAATCAAAACTAAAATTTTAGTTATTTCGTTTTTAATGTATAATCATGTGTGCATGAAATTTATCTCCCATTTCATTTTGAAATCATGTTTTGATAAATCATTACAAAAAAATAGTTTAAGTAAAATATACTTTCTATTCTTGTCAAATATGGACATAATTTTTTATTGTTGGATAAAATCTTTACATTTAAATGGTTAAGAAATCCACAGTAAAATAGTGAAGTTAAAATTTTAAAATAGTTTTCTTTTCAATATGATATTGACAACTTATTAAAAAAATTGTTAAATAATAACAAATGAGCAAATAAGTAAAAAAAAGTCATGATACATATTTTCATTTTTCTTCATATTTTAAATTTAATAGTTGTTTGATTTTTATCTCTAAGGAAAATAATTTTTGAATACTCCTATTTTAAAACAATAAAAGCATATTATTTTATATTAATGAACAACTGAAACCATATATATATATATATATATATATATATAATATTATTATATATTAAAATAATAAAAGTATATTATTATATGTTATAGTCATTGCATCCAATCCAATTCTGTAATATTATTTGACTAAAAGTTGTAGATATTATTATTATTATTATTATTATTTGAACTGAATTTGATTATATGTTGAACCATGATTAAGAAATTACAATGCTATATCTTCTAGTTATAGCTACAAAAGTTCAAATTCTAGATTAGAACAAAACTTATAGAGTCATCCACACTCCCATTATATTAGAAGCCTACCCTAAAATAAAGGGTTGGGCTTTGTATTTGTACGGTGACCCTCCCATTGTATAGGACGGAAAGTATCAAATTTTAAGACATATTTTAATGAAGCAAACGATATACAGAACCTCACCCTTCAAAACAATATATTTTTCTATAGTTTTTGTGTAATACATTGATCACTTGGTATTAAATAATTTCAGCTTCTTACCAATCTTTCTCCACTTACTTTATAGGATCTACGATAAATGTCTATATAATTATTCATATATTATTTCAGGAACACTTTCTTTCACTAAAATATATATGCTATATATAGTTGCTGCCCATTTAATTTAAATAAAGTATACAGAACAAAGATGTATAAAATATTATTAAAAAGAAAAACACCTATTTGACTTCATTATACTTTTGCCCTCCAAGTATCATAAATTTATAATTTCTTTAAAATTTCAATTATAGCTAATGCATGTGATTAGTTAACTCACATTAGCACATAGATACTAAATTATCACATTAATAAAGTAGAACCTATTATGTTTGATGTTTAATATTTGGAGATATTGTTCCTACAATTGCAATTTGAATTAAAATCACATAATTATATAATAAACGAAATATCAAATGTATCATCAAGCAAAAATGTAGTTTCGTATTTTGAGTATATATTAAGCTGTAAAATTGAAACTTGCGAAATGGTGTAAAAGTTTTGAGGAATATAAATATTATATACAATACAACCTTGTAAAAACACCAGAAGTCAATTAGATCATTTGAAGGGCCTAATACTTATGTAAATGTGCCATGTTATATGCAACTAAGCTTTTGCAAAACTATTTGAAATTACGCCAATTAATATTTAAGAAGCTTAATAAAATTTAGTATTAACCGTATAATTTCTAAATACATATATTTAGGGGGAAATAAAGATTTTAGTTTAATATTTTGAGTATTTTTAATCAAATATTGATGGAGATTTTTTATTGTCAAAAACAACGATATAAAATTACGTTTTGTTGAGTGCTTGATATATGTATAAAGACATTTACCGATTAAATAAGATCATAAGAGACACATATTATTTTTAATATATTTAAATATAATATGAAATATCTAAATTATTAACAACTATAGTTGTTAATCAAATTTAGATATTTCATATTATATTTAAATACAATAAGCGGATTTGATTTGAATCTTACTTTTAATGCAAAATCCAAACCAAATTGCTTGGCTGAGAAAAAAACTAGATTAAAAACATCTAAAAAAAAAAATTCAGTTTTCATTATTTTTCGATTTTTTATATTGGTTTTCTGTTGCAATTTTAGATTGGTTAAGTTTTAAACAAATGTTGGACTTATGTTTTAGAGCAGGAGACGTATATTTAATCTTAGAAATATCAATAAATTGACAAAGAACTATTTAATGAGTTTAATTTACAAAAAATAAAATCTTGATCTGAAACCAATCTCGGAGTATGTTTAATCCATATATAAGTAACGAATTCGTAGAACTTAACGACTTTAATTAATTAATTGTAATCATTAGGAGAGTAGGAGTTGATTTATTTATATATTTATATTTAGAAGAAACATGGCTTACCTTAGGTTACTTTATAAATTTTATTTTTCTAATGCCTAATCAATTTATAATATTAAATTAGGAAGCTTTAAGTTACTTTAGCCTAACACATCTTCATTTCTTTTATATTTTTATTTACAAGGAAATGTTTCTAATATCTTCTAATTACTTGTAAGTTTATTCTCTTTAATTATTTTCTCTTCAACTCTTACACTAACTCCACCTTTTTGTGACATAGGTTCTTCTTGAGTTAGAATCACATCAACTCTATAAGATAAGTTTGATAATACAAATTAGAATTTTAAGATATTTAAAATAAGATAGAATTTAAGAATAAATGTGGAGGCAACATAAATCTGAAGAGATGGGAGAGAGTCAAGACAAAAGTGATTGTCATTAAAGTTTATCATTGAATTCATGTAATAAAATATATGTTGTTTGATGACAAGAAAGAAAATATGAAATTACAAACATAATAATAATAAAAAAGAACAAAATCCCAACCATTTTATTTTAAATTTATTATAACTAATAAATTAAAACTTCTTTTTATGATTTATATATCCCATATTTATGTCTTCCGTACTAACCTCTTATCATGTTATAAATATTAATTGTTAGTTGGTTTAGTACTATATTAAAAAGACAATTGTTAATTGGAACAAAGCTTTTTTTCCTTTACACCTATTGAAATAAAGCTAGTATTTAAATAGAAGAAAAAATTATTCTGTGCCTTAATATAATATAAAAGCATTATTTAATTGTTATAACTTATTTAACTTTTCTACTTTAAATTAATAAAATCTTATATAGGTGTTATAATCACCACTTAAAACTAATTAATATATATATATATATATATATATATATATATATATATAATTTAAATCATCTCATATACATGTATCACATATTCTTATATAATTTATCAACATAATCACCAATTAAAAAAACATGTCATTAATATAAATGAATTTCTCAACTACTTTTTCAATTAAAAGTTACGTGAATTTTATCACTCGTGCAAAAAATATTTAATTTTATCTAATAAGCTTTGATTTCAAGAAAAATAAAACCTTTCAAAACACATAGAAATTTTTGAAAATATTTGTATAACTATAGGCTTTGATTCTATAGACAACCGAAATCTATTATTAGTCAATTAGAGAATGGGCTTTCGTTCTACAAAGAACCGAAGCCTATTCTTCTATCTAAGGGTAAATTTTTAGAAAAGTTATTTCTTGCCAAAACATTGTGCTGCTATAGAATCTTTGTATCTCTTGTACACTTGCGAAAACTCATATACTCTTTTTTACATTGCAACTGAATAGGTCATTGTTGATCTCCACTTCACGCAAAACCCTTCCATATTGTCATTGTTGGTCACCTCGAAACATCTTATTCTCGTCTCCTCTCTTCCCAAATCATCTTGTTCTCCTCTCCTCTCCATTTTCATTCTTGGTTGCCACGAACCATCTCTTGTTCCTTGGAGGTTCATTTTCCCCTTTCTCACTTTTGTTTTGTTTTGTTCAACATTTGTTCGCAATTAGGAGACATATAGTGACTCGTTTTGGTCTTCATCGCAGCTTTGTCAAGGTCACACCTTGGTCCATTGTTGACGCCTTGGTCCATTGCTCACGCCTTCTCCTTCCATTTTTCAAGAATTACTCATAGTGTTCCCCACCTGTGCACATATCTATGAAGAATATGCTTTCATTGAGAACCAAAGCCTAAAACTTCATTGTTTTTTTTTTATTTCACCTTAATATGTTTCGGTTAGAGAATAGAAGTAGAACCTAAATAATAACCGATGTTAAATCTCTTTTCCATACTAGTGTATCAACAAGATGTTAGAACATTTAGTCTATATATTCTAACAGTTGCAAGATGCCTTCTAGAAAATAAATTATTTATTAAGCATAGTCTCCTAAAAAATAATACATGTCATTCAATCAAGATAATTTATACTCTTAATCCTGATACATAAACCTCATTAAGATTCTTATAACCATTAGATCATTAATAAATTTATAATGACTACTATTTAAGATAACATAAACATGATACTATAAGTATCTCAAGCACAAGTAAAAGAGTCACACAAAAGAATACCTATAAAAAATTATCATAAAGATATTACATCATATATATATATATATATATATATATATATATATATATATATATATATAATCAAATTAAGTTGCATAGAGAAAAAAAAGGACAAAACATTAATTGCGGCATGTTGTAACTAAAATAAGTACTACTATTTGAATTTAAACAATATTGAGTAGACAATCATGAATTATGATTTTCATTAGCATGGAACCCACTTTGATTCATATTGGGTCTAATTATGATAACACATTTGATTTAATAATAGAGAGGACCCTGTGGGCCATTTGTTCTTCCTTGCAACGTGGGTTTTTTTTTTTTTTTCGTTTTTCACCTTTGATTATCAATTAATCATCTTCAAAGTTTTTAAACGTTGGAAACAGGAAAGAAATGTGAACCGTATCTTATTTGAAAATTATTGCTTTCTTTTTGTCATCATTAATTAATATCAGCTTAAAAAATTTAATTAATTAGCTTTAAAGTTAAGTTGTAGAATATATTTCACATCTCTACGGTTTTTCTTTAACGAAGGGATTATTCTACAAATCACGGTTAGTGTTAATGTGTAGGATCAAATAGCTTGTTAATTTATTTAATTTTTTTCATCTATTAATCAAACATTTTATCAAATTTCTTAATTTTTAAAGTGTAATTATACGGTTTTTCTGGTATTCAATCAGGTTTCTAAATTTAATAATATAATCCTTTGATTTTTTAAAAATTTATATTTTTAGTTTTATAAATTAACATCATACGTTGATCATAAATTACAAAAATAAAATTCATTTATTTTTATTTTTTACAATTTTATTGTTAAGTGGATGAAAAATGATCAAATTATTGAATTTATAAATTTGAGATTTTAGTTCAACATTTTATTAATAGTCAAATCAAGTTGAATACCATAAGAAAAAATAATAATAGAAGTAAAGGTAATTGAGAATAATTAAAGTTAAGGCAGTGTGACTTATTTTCTTGTTATCGTAATCAGTTTTCAAGCTTAACATCGAATAAAAAATTATGTGTGATAACTTTTTCTCTATAGTATCATGCATATATAATCGCAATTTTAAATAAATAGATATAATTAAAGTTGCTTTTGTCTCGTAAAGATCTTGACACTATTCAAATAAATAATTTTGAGAAAGGAATTACAATTTTATAATATAATTTTATTATTATTATAACAATGACGTACACACGTGATGACCTGAATGCATCAGGTTAAATTTTGTATAAATACATAAATAATTTGCCACATTGACCTAGAAAAGCCAACCTCATCAATAGCACTCACAAGAGAACAATCCTCACTTTTTCTTCACCAATCAAATGGTAGACTCACCAAAGTGTTTACACATAACCAAGTAAAGGTAACTAGCAAATTATTTTTTAAATTTTTTCGAGAAGTAGAAAATTTACACATATATATAATATTCTAAAATTTTCAACTTTTCTATATACATTTATTGAGATTTAATAGTAAAATCTTCTCCTCCCGTTTCATTTATTTATAGATATATATAATAAATTTGACCTATAAAAAAGGTCCAAGTCTATCATTGTGTTGCCAATTTAACCTGTGTGACTATCCAGCTAAAGGAATCATTTCATCGTTTATTTCTGACTTATTTTGATGTCATTTCATTTGGAGTTTCACAACTGGATGGTGATGATGAAGTTTTCCATTTGCCATCGAAAATTTTCAGTGCCTACCTATTCTTAACTTTGTGCTCAAAATCTCAGAAAATTTTTAGATCTAAATTTTTTACTAAATTTATTTTTGTGTTGTCTTCAACCGAAAATTACTGATATTGATATTTTAAAAATATTTTAATATATTTTAAAATATCAAAATTAGTATATTTTGAAGACTTAGTATAAGAATAACACAGAAAATCAATCAGAGAATCAAAATTCAAAAATTTCTCATATTCAACTTATAACCTTTTAAAAGTGACTTCACAGATGCAAAATATACATATATGATGCAATAGAAAGGGTGGAAAATATCCCATAAAAAAGATGGTCCAAGAGAATATTTAGAAAAGGGAAAAAGTCAGAGGATGGTTGATCTAACACAAGGTTGCTATAGGAGACAAAACCATGCATACACATAAACACATAATGAAAAAAATGGAGAATTTGCACTCAATGACCCAATCCCCCACCAAACACATATGAGGTCATATTAGATGTTGAAACTTTTGCAGTACAGCTGTGACAGTGTTCCCTTCAAGTGAGGTAGGTCTACACCATGCAGCAGAGTGATGAGATCAAATGCCACTAACTCATGTGCCAATGAAATGAACTTTGCCACACAAACATTACCAAAACAATTGAATATCAAATTAGGATAGTGGTTC
>Ga0214545_1008622_pt1 | contig 16102 bp, 6 predicted proteins | sample CNSS4metaG_FD_160064 | JGI IMG/M metagenome (GOLD analysis project Ga0214545, IMG submission 160064) | Root nodule microbial communities from cowpea collected in UCLA plant growth center, Los Angeles, California, USA - CNSS4 | ecosystem: Host-associated > Plants > Roots > Nodule | place: USA... | reverse complement strand
TGCTTATTAGGTGTTACATTAGATTAATACTATACTATAAACTCTCAAATCATGTTTGTTATTTAACATCTATGATACATTATGTAAGAGAAGAATCATGATGAGTATAATGTTACATTTTAGGTCTTTACTTCACTTATGAACATGCATTTGTTGGAACTTAGAAATGATTGAAAACATGTGATTCAGTGCACATTTACATGTTAAATTTGACTTAATTAACTTGTTATAATGTATAATACGTTGGAAAAATGTGATAATATATTTTGGTGTTTATAGCTAGAAGACAATGAAGATCATGAAACAATGAAGGCTATGAAGATTATGAAGACAATCTTATAGAATAATGATCTTTGTTATGTAGTAAAGAAGCATTAGACATATTATATTTTTAGCTTTCTAGCTTTAACTTTGAAAGGTCCATCCTTAATAATGACTTCAAGATAGTTATTTTAATAGTTTTCATTCTAACATTGAAATATATGTATGAATGACATTTAATATGCATTCAATTATGAATATTTTGCGTACGAATATTGTTTGAAGTGTTGATATATTGTGGTGTCTAATTGTGTAATATTGTGATTTGAAGAGGTACAATTTTTTCATATTGAACCTTTCTATAAAAACAAATTTTAATAAATGTGGCTTAAACTCAAAGACAATATTTATAAGGGTGTTGTCTATTGTAAGGATATTAAGCCACAATTTTAACAATGTTGTCGTACTGAAAACCGTGGCCTAATACCTACAACAATGGTCACCTAGACTACGCCTAAGAAACCGTTGTCTAAACTTTAGCCCTACGATTTTTATGGTTAGGCCATAGTTTTGTGGTGTTCTCTAAAATAATTTTTGCTGTAGTGAGAGCTTGTTATAGAGCTTGTGGTGGGGGCTATGGTGGAGGCTATGGTGCCTGTGGTGAATCATGTGGTTCCTATGGTGGACCTTGTAGTGGATCTTATGGGGGAGTTTATGTTGGAACTTATAATTCAACCTATTATGATGTACTCTCTTGTGGTACTGTTTGTTGCTCAATCACAAACAAAGTCAAATCATGATAATGTTTGTGTTGTGCGTGCATCTTGTATTCTGAATGTTTCCACTAATTATGGTGTACCAGTGGATTCTGATTCCTTGGCGGATATGCTTTCTTTGAAGGATATCACTTCTATTGTCAATAAACATTTTGATTTATCTCATAGTAATTTTGAGGCAATTCCTAATTACTTTACCTATAACAAAACTCGTTCTGCATAATAATTTAAATTAGCTTCTAAATGAGCTAATATTCTTAATGAAAGTGATGATTCTAATACCGAAGAGGATGATGAGCTAGTTCGAAATGCAAAGAAACCTAGTAGAGGTAGGCCAAAGAAAGTTAATAACAAAATCTACCAAAGCAAGGATTTCTAAAAAGTGATAATGAGTTTTAAATATTTTTTTTAATGTGAGAGAGTTAGTTAATAATAAATCTCGTTATATGTTGATGAATTTGATTGCTGAGGTGTTTGGTGTTGCACTAGTTTACTAGTTTTCGTTGATGTATTTACTTAGTTTTTCTTTTCATAATAGGTATTTTTGTCTATAGGTGCAATGTAATTTTATCATGGGTTTTGTGTGGCCATCCATAGTTTTCCTTTTTTTTTAAATAAAATTTAATATAATGACAAAGATGTCTTGCATTCTATAAATAAATAGTAGTATCCATTATCTTTATTGTACAAGGAAAAGAAAAAAAAAACTTGAAAGTTAATGCAACATATTCTACCATACTAGAAAACATAAACTAGAAATTTTCATGGTATATAGTTCTCTTTTGTATAGTTTTTTTTTCTTTTTTTTTTTTTTTTTATTTTTTTTTATATTAATAAATATATATATATATATATATATATATATATATATATATATATATTAACAAAATAGAAAATAATCATGATAATAAATAATTACAATATATTAATAACATAAATAGTAAATTCTAATATTAATAAATAACAAACTGATTTTACAAAAGTATATAATTTTAAAAAATAATTTCGAATTTATTTATTTTGTTTTGTTTTTTATCTAAAAAAATTCTATTTTCATCCATTGATTTTTTTTATTTTTTTTATTTTCAACCAACAAACTTTCCTTTTCACTCACTTTTCATTAATTGTTTTCTTTTACACTCTCATCTGTTCTCTTTTTTCCCTGTCTTCCAAAATTACAGTAGACAATAATTTCACCAACATTTCATACCTCTACTATTAATAGGAATGAAGTTCGACATAAAATGATCAACAAATGGAATTTTGCATTCGAATCTTTAAAAATAAAGAAAAAAGGTATTGAAGGTAAGAAACTTCAATAGGAAATCATCTCATAGAAAAATGTATTTGAAACTCATTGAAATATATTACTCATTGAAATATTTCTCCTTTTTATTTGAGAACTTCACTAGTGAGTAATGTGCAAACAAAATCTGTGTTCACACATATGCTGAGACTGAGAGTCTTGTGATCTATTTTAATTATAGTGAATTTTGGAACCGAAACTCGTCTAAAACGGGGTGATTATGAATAGAAGCACTTCAGAAATGCATGAAAAAGAAGTGCAATTAAAAGGGTGTTCCAATAAAACAGTAAAAAAAAAAAAAAAAAAGTGAAGCAGCAGAGACAGTGTAGATAAGGTGGTAGCAGTGTAGAGTTTGGTGGTTCAGTGACAGTGTTTGTCTGCAACACAAAGGAATGGAAGTGATAGGAGAGCAATGAGAAATCGACAGATAGCCTCTGCAACCTTTCACACAATGTCTTCTTTATGTGTTTTGTGTCTGATGAACTTGTCACCCTCACTCACCAAAATTTATTTATTACATTATTAATGTACCCTACTTCTAAACCTCCTTCCTACTTTTACTTCCTCTCATAATTGTTTTCAGAATCTTTTTAAGGTTTTACAATCTAATTCTACTTAATGGAGCAGCAATAATGCACACTTATATACATCATAAAAACATTTCTCATGTAAAAAAGCTACAAATAAACTGATTTTCTTTTTCGTTTTCTTCACGACCTAACGGTTTTCAAAATATTAGTTATGTTTTTGTTGTGTATGAATTTAAGGGGATAGATAAAAGATTATGTTAGTTATTTGGATTAAAAAGAAAGATAATATGATTTCAGTAAAAGTTTATAAGAGTTAGTATATAGAAATGTGTATGATAGATTAAAAAATTATTTTAATGAATAAAAATAAGTGATTATCATTTTAACTTTTCTCATAAATGTGGTATAATTTTAAAGTAAATAGTGAAAATGATATGAAAATTAAATAGATATTCATATTTCTAATTAAAAATAAAGTTAAATTTGGAAAGATAAAATTTAAATTAGTTGGAAATTGTAGAAAAAATTTACGATTATAGTTTTTAACCACGCACCTTTTAAAAGCACAAGAAATATAAATTTCACAGTGGATTTAAGGATAAATTAAGTAAAATACTTGTTTTAGATTTTTAGTAAAAGAAAGCCTAAATATTTTTTACTACTAATGTTTTTTTATTAAATTAATTATAAATTAGGTCGTAATTTATTTTTACTAATATAACTCTATTAAATTAATTATAAAATTATTTTTAAGAAAAAAAAGCCTAAAAAATATGTAATTACTAATATACTTTATTAAAGTAATTACAAGTTTTTGTTTGAGAATAAATTTTAATTAAATTATTATTAGTGTGTGTTAACTTTTATTGGTATTAAAAATGATAATTAATGAACTAAAGCTTTTAGTTAGTAAATTATGATTTCAGTTACAAGAAAGGGAAGTATTAATTATGTTTGTTCTCTTGTATTCCATTTGGATTTATATTTTTTTTTTATCTTTTTATCTCTCGGGGGCTTCTCTCGTCTCTTCTTACTCTCTTCTCTTCTAAGAGTCTTTTTGTTTTTTTTTTTAAATTTTGACAAATTATATTCCTCGAATCTCATATTACTCGTGCGTACCTATTTTGTCATCTCATTATTTCTGGTTGGTATTTTTTTTTCTTTCTATTTGTATTATTGTTGTTTTTATTATGTTTTTTATTTGTATTAGAATTATAAATATGTTTCTTTTCTCAATTTTTTTTCAATACTTTTCGATTATTATGAGTTTTAAGAGTTTTTTGGTTTTTTTGCATATATCTTGACTAGAAACTGAAAATTTCTACAAAACTACTAGTTAGATTAGGGGTTAGTCTTTTAATAAATAATAGATTAATTGGAGCATAATTCAAAGTTAGGTTTTTTTTAGAAAGATAATTCAAAGTTGAGAACAACTTAAGTTTCGTAAAAAAAGGTAATAGACGTTGAAAATTAAATTATAAAATCTCTTTAATAATCATTTAGAATTAATACTTCTTCTATATCGTAGATAAAACAATTATCACACTTCAAAGTAGATTTGAAAAATTTAAAATATTTGAAGATATTTTTATTTTTTATTTAGTGTTAAAAAATTAAAGTCACTAGATTGTACTTATTTGTTAGAAACATGCTTAAACATGGAAAAATCTTTAAAACATGATCATTTGTTGGATATTTATTAATTTTATTTATTTTTAGAATTAAATATCTTAATAGAAATTATAGATTTGAAAAATGATAAATAATTTGACATTCTTAATTATATAAAAAGAATTTATTATTTCATAATGCACCTAAAATAATGTTAATAATTTCAGTGTTAGTTGTTTCAGGCAAAAGGAATTTCTCAGAATGCATCTATAATATCATTGCAATGATGTCTTAAGAAAAATCAAATAGATTAATCATATTATCTATAAAAAAATATTAAATAAAATTAATTATGACAATTAATAAATAAATTTTGCATAAAAAAAATTCAAAAAATACATTTTAAATAAAAGGTCTTATCATTTAAATTTGTTTTTAGTCTTCCAAACTCTTAAATCGCGCTTGATCTCACATAAACCAGATGCATTTTCCATTTTCTACCACTCCAAAGTTGAAAACCTAAAGAAGATGGGGTTTCTTATCTCAAGAAATTTCGACTAGAATCTCACAACATTATTTTAAAATAAAGCAAGGACAATTTGAACGTTGTCATCTTTGTGAATAGTACACACTCGCAAATCTCGTCTACCTAAGCAGATCATTCTCACGTAATCAATCGTGCACAAATCCACCTTCAATAATAGTGTTTCTTTATCAATAATAAGAATTGAATAAATAAAAAACCGCTTAAAATCCTTTTACATAAAATTGATATCTATATATATAATATATCACATTTTTTTTAAACCTCGTATTACCTATATCTCTCTTACTATCTAATCTGATAACTCATTATATGTAAATAACAAAAGAGAATATCCAAGTTTAAATAGAATAATAAAAAATAAATCTATAATATATTAATATAAATACCTTAAATATATGTGACCTCAACAACAATATTAATATAATATATTGTACCATCACTAGTTTTATGATGAAATTTTATTATTATATCACAATATTTTGTCTATTATATTGAATATTGCTTCTCTAAAATTTTCTCAAAATTGAATAGAAATATAAAAATTAATCAAATTATTAATACGTTTAATCTTTGAAAACTTCATGCCTTATTTGTAAAATTCCCACTCTTAATTTAATATTTTATTATGGATTATAATTTCTTTTACAACCATTAAAAGAAAATATTCAGTGTGATTACATTACATTTAGCTAATGAAGTAGCAATGTATAAGTTGTGTACAGTTGGGTTAAAGAGAGTGATGTATGGAACCCACATAGTGATTGTGACACTAAAGAAATTATGGTGTTCCAGTTTGCAAAAAATAGAGTAGTCACTGATGTGGTTTTTGGTAACATGATGGAGAGACTAACACAAGTATTTGGAAACTTTTATTTATGTGAAGAAGACTATAGAAGCTCCAACTTTATGTTATGCCATGCCATGAATATTATTTCATGCTGCTATTACTACTTTTAGGAGGTAAATATTTTTAGAATAATTGTATTTTCCTAAGAAAGATTGGACAAATATATGAGTAGACTTTTCTTCCTTTAAATTTAATAAAGTGAAAATGGGCTATATCATGTACAAAAGTTTGTTAATTAATTTATTTAAGGTATGGTTTGACCTAACTCTTTTTCTTTAGTAAAAAAAAAGTCAATCTATATATTTTTTTTATGAAATAAATCTCTTAGTAAGAAAATATTCAATTATGAATGTTCAATGTTTTGATAAATATCAATCATTATTTCAGAGGAATTAATTGCTATTTTTTATTTTAAGGTTCATTAAACCTATTCACTTATTTAATATATCATCATTCATCTATTTAAAGTTTTCGATATAAAATCAGTCTTAAAAGGTTTCATAAGTTAAACTACACTTATACAAGGAATATGCTAAATATGCCAGATGTAAAATATTATTATAAAAAATATAAATTTAGCTTCAAAATATTAGTATCGGTTAAATTGCAGTGTTATTAACATTGATTTAGTCACTGTAATACGGTGCAAAAAATTAATATAAAAAATTTAAAATTATAAAACTATTTTTTAATTTTTTATTAAGCAAATATTTGAGTTAGAATCGCTTTAGATGATAAATAAAATAAATATTAAAAATAAATAAGATAAAATAAATATTAAAATTAAATAATGTTAGTGAATATTAATCTTATTTATTTTTAATATATATGTTTGTTTAAGTTAGCGGCAGTTAAGCTAACAATAAGTTATATATTAATTTAGAATTTGTGTACATTCTTAATAACATAATGATAGATTATTTTTAATCTAAAAACTTATATTTAAAGATGATAAATCTTCTCACTTAATTTTTTTATAACATTTTTTACATAAATATCATGACACTATCTTATTCATTCACATTCATAAATTTCTCCAAACTCATATCTTTCATCTATACTCGTTCTTTGCCCACATTTATCTTTTTCATCTACATGTCTTCTTTGTCTACATACTTTATTTCAACCCTTTCATCCATATTCTTCTTAATATCTTTTGCATTCACATTTATCTATTTTATTTACATTCATCTATTATAATCTTTATTTATTTATTTTTTGTATATATTATTTTAAAATGAAGGTGTTGCACGATTTTTTTTTTTTTTTACGTTAGTATGATTTGTTAAGAATTCAAGTGTGAGTCTAAGTCCCACATTGACCAGAAATGAGAAAGTAGAGCATTATATAAGAATAAAGACTCATAAACCCATTACCTCAAGATTTTGGGTTAAGAGTGGTATCAGTGCCTTATATAATTGAGATCAGGTCTCATTGATATTATATCTCTCCAGTAATACCTCTCCTCAGTTTTCAAAAGTTGGGACTAACAAATTAAGATATATGATTTTAGCATCAAATACCTGTACGACGCTAAAATAATTATGTATCGTCAACTTTTGAGTGATACTAAATACATTTTTTTTTCTCGTAATTAAGAGATTGACAAAATTATAAAATGGAGTAACTGTTATACTTAGCGAGTTATTAAGAATAAAACACAAACTTAAGTAAGGTTTAGTTCATCTTAAACTATTTTCATTTAATTAGATTAGTAATATTTAGCTAGTTTCACATCAAGTGTCTTGTATCAGTAAAAATTTCATGTGGCAGACTAATATTTGGCAAATAAAGTCTTGGAGTTGAATTGAAAGTCAAATCACATGTTTATTTGTTTGCATCAATTTTGACATTATTGGGAAAAAAGTTTGGCAAAAGGTCACATAAGCATTAATATATTTTGTACTAATAACTGCGAGACAGCGAAACCTGAGAGTACTGTATATACCTGCTCTAATAAAAACATGACACGTCAATTGAATAACCATTCTCTCATTTAATTTAATTTGTACTATTTTTTTCTAGAATATGCCCACACATAAAATATACAGAGAAGTATAATAATAATTTTTGTTATTTTTTATTTTTGTAATTTAATTCCACTATTTTTAAATGTTTTAATTTAGTTTGATATTTTTTAAATAATAAACTTGTTTTCTTTATTGTTAATTTAGTGTTACCATTTAACAACTTCAATCGAAATTACCATTGAAAATTTGGACTATCTATTTGTCCAGTAGTAAAAATTAAAATGAAAAATGAAAAATCAAATTTTAAAAGAGAACATAAAGAAAATCTAAAAACCTTTAACAAATAATTTTAACCATAAATTCAAATAAATCACAATCAAAAGTTTCAAATAAAATCTAAAAAAATTTAAATTTATACAAATTCAAATAAAATTACAAAAATAAATATTAAATAACGTTCAACATAATAAGAGTTGTTTAATTAATGTTTGAATATTATAGTAAATTAGAGCTTAACGGATGCGAGTATCCAGAGGTTTATTCATTACTCGTGGATATCCATTTATCATATTTATTTTTTACTCATTATGAATTTTATTTATGGATATCTATGGATCGAAATTTTTTTACATCCCTGCCATCTTCATGATTCTAAGTGCAAAAAGTAGATTATTGTTTTGAAAAGATAGATTGGTGATTCCTTCATATGACCAACTAAAAACAATTTTTTATGAATTTCATGTGAGTAAAATTGGGGGCATGCAAGAATTACTAAAATTGTTGCTAGGATACCTTCTCAATTTTATGGGACAAATATGCGTTATGAAATTCGCAGGTTTTTCTGGCGATTGCTCCATATGTCAGCAACCAAAATCAGATTATGTTCTACCAGCTTTGTTAATCCTAACTTATTCCTAAGGTTTAGGGTGATATTGCTTTGGACAATTGAAAGCAAATAAGGCCAAGAAAGGGTATTGAATTGGACTTATAGAAATTGTTAATCTTTTAAAAGATTTCAGAAATCATTTTTAAATCTAATTGACCAAAGGAATTTTTGAAACCTTGTAACTTTCTACTACCTCGCAATGTTACAATTACACACAAACTACAAGATTAGAACAAACCTTTTGAATCCTACAACAGACAACCTAACCTACCCAAGCAACACCTTGTTGCAACCTGGACACATCCGAAAATCCAACAAAACCTTAATCCATATATAAATAGAAACAATTACACTTGGAACATTCCTTAACTTTCCGAAGACATTCAACCTTGTCTAAGGAGACAACATGTTAAGATGATCACTACTCTTCTAAAAAAAATATTTCACTTTTTCATCAAGCAAAGGTCTTGATATAAAGGATATAAATGTTGACATACTTAATTGATCAATTCTACTTATCAATCAATTGATATGATCATCATGTACCATTTGTAGAGGAGACAATTAATCTATTAAAATTTCTTTTTAACATATTAAAAGACCCAAGTATATATGTATGACCCTAATTACAATTTCTATGATTCTAATTTACAAGTTGATCCTTGCGAATCTTTTTTCTATTGATCTTCACTAAGTCTTGGAGGGTCCATGCATTCATCACATCTTCACAAGCTTTCATTGTATTGTTATGGAGTGAACAACCATATTGTTATATTTTCATTTTTACTATTAGCTTCCTTTTATCACTTTAAAAAATGAATTTATTCTTTTATTCTTTGTCAATATACTTATTTAAAAAGAAAGGTTTAAGACTAAAAAATAATTTATCATAATTTAATAAAAATAGATAGATGTAATTATTAAAAGAAAAATTTATGATAACCAAGTCACAATAAAAAATTGGTTATGAAAAAAAAATTAAAAACCCAAAAATTTTATTAAATATATAAACAAATTTTAAAGTGCCAAATATATAAATATATTAAAAATATGTCAAAACTTTTAAATGATATTTGAAGTTGTATATTAATTTATATATAAAAGGTAACAAATTTGGGGGCGCTCCCTGTCCTTACTAAGCTCTCCCATATATATATATATATATATAAATTTGACAATTATTATTCTTCAATTTTTCTTGTATATATAGTAAAAATATCTCATAAAAGGTTAAAATAATGTGCCTCAACTGTCTTGCACATATATATTGTATCAGTTAGTTTGTTTTAGAAGTAAGATAGATGTATATTGCTTGCATATAGAATGATATTGTATGAAAAGTGGAAGTAAAAGAAAAAGAAAAAGATTGTGCAGAGCATTTTGGTAGGAAGAAGTTTGAATAGATAGAGAAATATATAAACGAATATGTGTGATGATGATTTCCTTGTAAGTTGTTCTAATAAAGATGTTTGCAGAGAAAAGTAAAGGGAAACGAAAAGTAGATTACAGTTACTAGGTGTCAAGAAGGCCATGTTGTTGCAGAAGAAGTGAGATATGCGAAGGACTACTACCCTACGAAGAAGACATTATATCATAAAATCAGTGTATGTACAAAAGACATCCTATCATATCATGTCTATTTGAAAGGACTGTAAGTTTGTTGTTACCTCAACTGACACCATACATATAACATAGAATAGGTGCCCAGGGCTAGCTGCTGCATGCCTCAGTACAATTTTTCTTCTTAACAAAATTTTTAATCACAACTTTACATCGCCTTAGTTTTAACTCTCATCTAACCATAAACATATTCTATCGTTGGATTTCCCTAATTCATTTAAAACTTATACCATTTTTAGTTAATTAGTAGCATAAAATCTTTAATGTTCTCTGTATGTAATTTGTTTTTTTTTTTTTAAGAATGGATTTGAGGAAGATTGAATAAATTGAAAAATGCATTAAAAAACACCACTGAAAATGGATCTCAACCCAGGAGAATTGGTTCCCTTCCAATGCTAATATATTAATGCGACTTCTAACTATAAACAAGTTTGATTGAGTGTAGGAGAATCTTTTTGAAGAGAGGATTTACAAAGATAAACAATTTTGATTATGTGTAGTCTTTTTGCATTTAATGTTTGTAATCAAGTTCTATTTTGCGTGAAAGTAAACATCTCCTTTTACGAGGATCTTTAGGGATGACCTTTGGAGATTTAGAATTAGGTGGGAGTATGTTAGATTTTTCATGTTTTCCAAAATTTCAATTGTTTATCACCTTTGAGACATTAGATCACCAACCTTTTGTATAAGGTTCTACTAAAACATTCATTAATTTAAAGGCTTGTACTTTTTGTTTGAATTAACCTCAAAAACTAGTTGCTCAACTTCTGTTGTCGTCCGCAAACTATCACTTGTATATGTAAATAGATCATATAATCTCGTCTTTGCCTTCAATATTTAGTCCATAAACTATTTAACACACATGTTTATAGAAGTTTAGATATGACTTGCTCATTTTGCTTTAATCAATTTAATGTTTTGCACTACAAGAAAATTCTTAAGTAATAACCAATTTTAGTGACAAAAAATATGTTTAAAGATCGATTTTCTAATTAGAGACTAATTTAGAGACTAACTACTTTGATAGTCAAAACTTTCGTAACTAATGTCTATGACCAATTTAGATATCAATTGATAATATAACCTATTTTAGTTCCAAATTTAGAAATCAATTATAATGTTTTATTCATAATAGAAACTATTTTTAGTCACTAAAATTGGTCGTATTTATGATTTTTCTTGTAGTGTTGTAAGTTTTATTCCTAATAATTGTTCATTATAAATGTTAGTACTTTAAAACTTAATTACATTTATTATCATGAAAATATTAAATTAACACTTTTCATTAGGGGTGGTAATGAGGGCCGACCCAACCCGTTTAGGCCTAACCCATACTTGGCCCGCAAAATGTGGACTGGGCTGGCCCGCCCCGCATATGTGTGGGCCTGCAGACTAGTTCGTCTTTTTAAAAAAAAATATCATAAAGCTTTCAATGTTCAACAAATTCTGAAACTTTAATAAGTTCACAAAATTAAGCAAAAACTTTTGAGGAGTTGAATGATAAATTGATAATTCAATATTTTCATCATATTCATATTCTACTTTGTCATACACGATGTATTCTTTAAATTTTTGCACATTTAAAAATACATAATACTTGTATTTTCAAGTCATACAAGAATTTGAAACATTCATACAGAAATCCAGAAGGGAAGTAATCGATATACACAAGTGTAAGTTTTTGGTTTTGTTTTGTTTTTCTCTTTTATGCGGGTCGGCTCATGCGAGTTGTAGGCCAGTCTGCGTAGGCTACGAGCTTTTGCGAGTCGAGCTTCTATAGGCCACTAGACTCAATATCTTGACTCGTCCGTGTTTTTTTTTGCGGGCCTACGGGCTAGTTCGTCGGACCAAGCCCACATTGCCACTCCTACTTTTCATTTCTAAACTACTTTAAGTTTCAAATCTTTATAAGGCATTCTCCACTTATACCCTTTTAACAGGTTAATAAGATTTCACCAAAAGTCTTTCATTTAAGACTCTTCAATTAAAAAAATGTTGGTCTTTTTTCTTTTTCACTCAAGCAAGCAATATATCTTTCTCAAGTAATTTAAATTCCAAATAACTGAAGTGAACAATAACTATTGTTTAATTTAGGAGTAGTTCCTTCACCTTTCTCCCTTGAGCCAATAATAAGCGTTTCTTAAGCAAAGCCATAACCTTAACCACCCTCATCCATTAATTAACTAAAGCCTCTAAATGACATAAACCAAAATCTCACAAACATCGGTCTTATTGCATATTATAAATTTCAAATGAAACATATTTCAAATAAAAATTATATAATAGCAACAATAATATTTACGTAACAAATATTTGCTCTGGAACATAAATATTTTCAACTTTTTTCACTTCTTCTTTTTATATACATGTACAATGTTAGATTTTAGGTTTATGACGTGGTCAAAGTCAAAGTCAAATTTCCAATAAAAGTCAGACAAGTTAAACTTTGGCAATTTCCCTAATACTTTTCTGCTTCTTGTGCTCTACATTAAAAGAAATTGAGAAAGTGACGAGTGTGAATAGATTGATGGACTGTATAAGCCATGGAGGTAGAGTTTCACTTTCACCTCCAACATCTTTAATTCCTTTTGCTTTTTCCTTCTAAAATTTCTTTTCATTCTCATTTTTCAAAAAAAAAAAAAAAAAAAAAAAATCTTTCGCACTTAGAGATATTGGGAGGTGACTGTTTTTTATGTGTGTATCAACTTGCAAGCTGCAATGTCATGTAATCATACAAAAGGATTTAAGAAAGTGGTCAAGTGTTTCTTTTTTAAGCTAAACAAGGTTTGAGTGTGCTAATAGAGTGTGCTGAAAATGGCGTGATCTATTTGCATCATTACGATTATGACTACAAACATTTGAGTTAATCATAACCCCATTTAAATGATATTGCTAAAATGAACACTCATCACCGAGTGTTACTTTTCATCAGCACCACCAAGTGCTAATGTTCTTGATGGAACTTGGAAGGAATCTTAAGACAATTTTTTTTTTTTATCAGAATCTTGTGACATTAACCTTTGCGACACATACTCATTACCGGTGCATAACATTATTGCTCAGGTCTTGATCAAAGTTTATTATGTTTAATTTACAAAAAATATTTCTTACATGATAAGGACAGATTTTTCGTTAAAACAAATGTTTATTCTTTCTGTCTCTCTCTATCTCTCTCACTTTTTCTTATTTTCTTGGCTCGCTTTTTTGTTTTTAGACGACAAAAGAATGGAGAAGAGGAAAAACATGGATAATACTATATTTTTAGTAGAGAGAAAATGAATAAACATTTCCAATTTTCCTTTCTTTAATTTTTATTTAATTTATAGTTTCAAATGTTTCTCTCTTTCTTTACTTTCTGTTCTCTCTGTCAAACATAACCTTCTGGCTAAGTTAAATAAACAAAGCGTTTATATGCAAAAAGCGTAAGCATGAAAGGCCATGTTGCATTATAGCGGATGTGATAGACTTGATCGAAACCCTAACCTAACCACGTTATAGCAAAAGGCTATAATTATTATGAGAAAAGTACTGGTTCATATTATTAAAGTTATTTTAAATTTATTGGAACGGTTGTCTATTTGTTTATTTGTTTATTTCAAATTTTGATTAATTTATTATATATATATATATATTTTGTTGAGATGTAATTACTTTTTCTTTCTTTTATATGTTTATTTTTTAATTTAATTCATTATCTTTAGAGGTCTCAAACTCATTAAAAATAATTATTTTGATTTTTTATTAAATTAACATTAATAATGTTTATCACACAAGATATTTTATATAATGTAATACTGTTTAATCGGTTAGAAGTGAGTCTTTTTAAGTTTAACTCATCCCCAAAAAATTGGCATTGTAAGATGAGGATTGCACCCACTTATATATTATGAATTAGTTTTATCTCTAGTCGATGTGGGACTTCCAACACACTACTCACGTCGAAGTATATTCATCTCGTGCGTGGGACAAAAAATTAGTGGGTGGTCGTTAGCGGCCTGATATTGGGTAGAACAGAATGTCCAAGAAAATTTGCTAGGATAGGCTCTAACTTGGCTCTAACTTGGCTCTAATACCATGTTGGAAGTGAGTTTTTAAACCCAACTCAACCCTACAAAATCGGCTTGTAAGGTGAGGATTGCACTCATTTATATATTATGAATTGGCCTTATCTCTAGTCGATATGTGACTTCCAATATAATCTCCACACAAATATAGTCAATTAATTTTTTACCCATTGCAAGCAGCATGAGTAAGTTTCTCTTATTGATCACTTTTATCTTTCACGTGAACAAATAATATAGAGTTATTGCACATCTCTTGATCACTAACAAAACTAACCCGTGACTATATTCTTGAAAAAAATCTTCAAAATTAATGGATATGGCTATAAGGTTTGGGGCCTAAAGCTACCATTGACTTGAGAAGCTCCACTTTTTGAAGAAAAATCAAATGAAACACTCTTAAACTTAAAATTCGCTTCTTTGTTAGGAATGTCAACGTGGGATAAACCATGCAGGTTGACTTACTAGCCCATTTAAAAAATGTAAGACGGGTTTAGTATTTTAACTTGTTAGTCTGCTTAGGTCTATCCCATATAACTCACAACCGTATGACCCAATGATGGGGCAGGACATGCTAGCCCACATAACTGTAGTCGTTAGAGTCTTAATAGTAGTTAATAAGTTAGCCATTGTGGATAGTTAATGAGTTAGCCGTTGTGGATAGTTAATGTACTAGTAGTTGTGGATAGTTAGTGTACTAGCCGTTGTGAGTACAACGAATAGAAAAATGAGAATATATCACAATAGACAGAAAAATGAGTCTATAAATTATATTATGAATTATATGAATGAAGAACAATAAGAGGTGAATCAAGTTTTTTCATAAGAGTAGAGAGTTCTTGTCTATAATAACTCATAATAAAAATTTAACAATATTTTAATCTTTAGGTCAGTCAACTCTTTTTTATTTTATTTTGTTTTATTATTCCTTCACTTTACACTTGAATCCCTAAGAATTTAATATTGGTTCTCAAATCCTCGACAAGTGTGACAATCATTTTTTGCTTGAATATGTGGAAGGATTTATTTGTACTTCTAATAACAACATGAATTTTTTTTGGGTAATAAAATCTACTTAATTGATCTTATTTTTTTTATGTATATTGTTTTTATTTTAAACTAGGAGACTGACCCGTGCGTACACACGGGTTGTATTTTTTTATTTTGTATATTAAGTAGTAAAATATTATGTAATAAAATATCATGAAAATTACATTATATTGTTGTAAATGTTATTATTAAAGTAATGAAGTAGTAAGTAGTAAATCTAAATGTTGTAATAATAATTTCAGTTTTAAATATAATAAATAAAATTGATATCAAATATAGTGGAGTGAATTGATTTTACAAAATAATTATAATAGCTTGTGACCCAAGTAGGGATGGCAAATAAACTCGTCCACGTGAGTATTGCCCGAACCCGTACCCGTCTTGACGGAGAATCCCGACATTGACTGGGTATGGGTATGGATATGAAAATGTACATATTTGTCCCGTCCCCGTCTCCATTCCCGTCCCCGATTAAATTATTAAAATATTTATAGTTAATTAAGTAAAATTTTATATATGTATGTATAGATATATATATATATATATATATATATATATATATATATATATATATATATATATATATATATATATATATATATATATATATATATATATATATATACATATATATATA
>Ga0214545_1008621_pt1 | contig 16104 bp, 14 predicted proteins | sample CNSS4metaG_FD_160064 | JGI IMG/M metagenome (GOLD analysis project Ga0214545, IMG submission 160064) | Root nodule microbial communities from cowpea collected in UCLA plant growth center, Los Angeles, California, USA - CNSS4 | ecosystem: Host-associated > Plants > Roots > Nodule | place: USA... | reverse complement strand
ATCATCTCATTGTAGAACGTCAAATGCCTTGTTTCAAGGAAGCTAAAACAAGGCACTCCTTCCGAGTTAAAGATAACCTTTTATGAAACAACTTTTGGCATTCTATAATGAGTTGATCTTCGTTTTGTATATATCGAAGTTTTGTAAAAGGGTAAAAACACCATGTTACATTCCAACATATAACTTAAGATGTATATTCGTAATCGTAACCCATTTATCAATGCTTAGAAGGTGAAAATGACTCTTTTGAACATCTTTCTCAAAGGTTATTCTAGAGATGAATCCAATAGTCTGGGAAATACATAAATTCTCTCTTGGTAAAGATGAAAGTTCAAGTTATAAGGGAAGTGACTACTTAAGTTATCTTTTAGGTTTAAAGGTATGACATTTGGTTGGGTATCAGTACCATCACAAACAAAGATAAACCATTGCTCTTAGGCAGTCTCATTATGTGGTAGAGGATCTTGCATGCCAAATTAATATAAGTTTCTTCCTTGATTTCTTTGAATATAGGAAATTTTTAAGAATTTCATGAAATTAGAAAGTGAACAGCTATTTTCTCACGCTTATTTATTAGCATCCTGTCTTTATGTCAATGTTGAAATTTAAAAGAAACTTGATAAGGGTTCAAGTCATCTCCATCTTTGTCTTTATACACGGTAAATAAGGAATAACTTTCTTTTAAAACAACATTTACTTCCTCATTGTATATGTTTACCGAAACATAACAAAGTTGAACTACATCCATAATAATATCAAGGGGAAGACTTTTTGTATTTTCCAGAAAAGATGTGTACAGAAAATCTGACATCCTAATCAATAACAGTGTAGAATGTAGCTCCTACTACTTGGAAATGTAGAATGCGATTAACACTAATGCATTCAACGACTAAAATCCATGCTTATGTAATTGGTAAGAATGGGGAGACTTTTAATCAATAACAATGTAGAATGTAGCTCCTACACCTGGGAAATGTAGAATGCAATTAACACTAATGCATTCAACGACTAAAATTCATGCTTATGTAATTGGTAAGAATGGAGAGACTTTGTCATCTTGTCTTTATGTCAGTGTTGAAATTTAAAAGAAACTTGATAAGAGTCCAAGTCATCACTACCTTTGCCTTTTTTATACAAGGCAAATGAAGAAAAAGTTTTCCTGAAAACAACCTTTACTTCTCCATTGTATGCGTTTTTCGAAACACAACATAGTTGAACTACATCCACAATAACATCAAGGGGAGGAGTTTTAGTATTTCAAGCAAAAATATTGACAGATATGCTAACATCGTTATGTGTGTCATCAATTATTCTAAGATAAATGACCATACTCCAAGTAATCTATTTTGTTCCATTCTTAACTTTTTAGCGCTAGGATAACCATAAAACAAAGTCTCTCCACTCTTACCAATTACATATGCATTGATTTTAGTCATTGAATGCATTAGTGTTAATCGCATTCTACATTTCCCAGTAGTTAGAGCTACATTCTACATTGTTATTGATTAGGATGTCAGATTTTCTGTCAACATCTTTTCTGGAAAATACTAAAAGTCTTCCCTTTGTTGTTGTAGAGGAGATGTAGTTCACCTTTGTTATGTTTCTGTAAACACATACAATGAGGAAGTAAATGTTGTTTTAAAAAAAAGTTGTTCCTTATTTGCCTTGTATAAAGACAAAGATGGTGATGACTTGAACCCTTATCAAGTTCCTTTTAAATTTCAATCCGCACATAGAGGCAAGATGTCCATAAGCAGATGGCTAGTTAATTTTCAACTTCATGAAGATTCTAGTAAATTTCCTATGTTCCGAGAAATGAAGAAAAAAACTTACATTAATATGGAATGCAAGATCCTTTACCATACTGAGACTGCAAAAGATTTATGGTTTATCTTTGCTTGTGAATGTACTAATATTCAATCAAATGTCATACATTCAAATCTAGAAGGTAAACTTAAGCGGGCACTTTCTTTACAACTTGAGCCTTTGCCATTTCTAAGAGAGATTTTATGCACCTTCCTAATTGTTGGATCCATTCTTAAAATAGTTATTGAGAAAGGTGTTTTAAAGAGTCACTTTCACCTTTTGAACATTGGTAAATGAGTCAAAATTAACAATATGTATCTTAAGTTGCATGTTTTTATCCTTAAAACTTCGATATATACAACGAAAATTAACTCATTGTAGAACGTCAAAGGTTGTCTATTGAGAGTCTACCTTTGTTTGAGATTTCTTGAGACTAATATGAATAGCTGCCATGGTAAGAAAAGGACTGACCACAATCATTTTTACATTGGAGAGAAAGTATTATTCTAATTGAGGTCATAAAGTGTATCCTTTTGCCACCAAGTTTTGAGGTGATCAACCTCACCACTAGGTTCAACTTAATAGCATATATACCTAATGATCATCTTTATCTCGAATAAAAGAGGAACTAACTTCCATATACTATTATGTTGAAGAGCTTGCATTTCAAAAATCATAGCTTGTATCGGATCAAGTGCTTTTATTAGACGTGAAGAACAATGTCTTGTTTGAGTCTCCCTGAACTTTCATCGATTAAATTCAATCGCCATATGGTATGACACATGTTACTTTAATTATTGTCGTCACTCATTTAGAGGGTATAACTATTTTCTTAGGATGAATCCAGCAGTTGAGAAAGTAGATAAAGTCTCTCTTAGCAAAACCGAATGTTTTAGTTGTAAACGAAGTTGACACATAACATGTCTTATATGTTTGAACGCATGCCATTTCGTTTGGAATTAGTACCATTCTAGGTGAATATATACCATTGATTATTCGCAACCTCATTGTGGAAAATGATCTTGAATGCCAAATTAGTGTAAGTTTCTTATTTCATTTATCTGAAAACAAGAAATTTACTAGAATCTTCATGAAACTGAAAATTGGGGAGTCATTTTCTCAACTTTGAAGAAACTTGATAAAGATCAAAGTAATCACCATCTTTGCCTTTATACAAAACAATTGAGGAACAACATTTTTTAAAAGCAATATTTACTTACTCATTGTATTTGTTTACCAAAACACTAAAAAGTTGATCAATGAAACTCTAACAATGGCTATGATACCATCACATTCAGATGCTCCAAGTAATTTATTCAACTTCCTTATCAACTTTTCAATGTCAAAGATAACATTAAGCATAAATTATTGTTGTGTCCTCAGAATAATTGATGGTACACATCATGATGTCAGCATGTGTGTAAACCTTTTTGTTGAAAATACTGAAAGTCTCGTTGATGCTGCAGTTGAGGATGTAGTTCAGCTTAGTGTTTTGGAGAACACATAAAATGGGGAAGAAAATGTTGTTTTAATGACGGCTTTGACGACTAGAAAAAAGTTCCACATTTGCTTTTTATAAAGGTAAAGATGATGACGACTTTGACCATTAGAAAATTTCTTCTAAATGGCCTCAATAAATTTGTGCATGATGTTATCTTTGTGAATGTGGTTTCAATAACAATGTTAATCTGAAAATCTATGCTCTATTACTAATGGAAATATAGAATGTAGCTAACACTAGAAGATTCAACTACTACAATCCATGCTTATATAATTGTTAAGGATGAAAAAACCCTTTTTGATGGTTATCATGGCCCTAAAAGTTGAGAAGGAAGCTGAATAAATTACTTGGATTATCTGAATGTGATTTTTTGAGAACGATTATTAGAGTTTCACTGATCAAATTTGTAGTGTTTCATATTTTTTTCTTCTCAATTTGGTCCCTATTTTGAAAAATTTGATCTTAATTTAGTCATTTCCGTTAATGGTATAGTAACAACGTTAAATGGGGTTCCACGTGTCAGTTTATGAATTTTTTGATTTTTTTTGTATTTTTATATTTATATTTATATTTTATTTTTGAATTTTTTTTTAAAAAAATAATTGTAATGTGTCAAGCTCTTACCGTGTCACGTGGCAGTGACATAGTGATGTGGTAGTAACAATGACACGTGTTAGTATTATGCCAGGTGTCATTTCCTCATTCTCAATTTGGTCCACTTGGGAAGTACATCCACAGTGACACTGCTATAGGGCCCCATTGCTACACAATCTCCTCTAATTCTAAGCAACTTAGACCCGGGTATAGGGCCTCATTGCTACGAAATTGCAACGAACGATGAACCAAAAATAAAATATTAAAAAGAGAGTTTTGGAATTGCCACCATAGTTTATTCTGGAAAACTACGGAAAAACCAAAAAGATAAGACAAGGTCTGAAAAAAAAACAGATTTTGGGTCCGGGAGTCGGTTACACGTGGGGAAGGTATTAGCACCCCACAGTGCCCGTCCTAAGACGATACCTTTAATTAAACGTCCAAAAGATGTGGTTTTTCAAAATATTTATTTTCCCCAAAAATAATAATAAATGAATTTACAAAAGAAACAAATAAAAATTTGTTTTTTGCTCCGACGAGGATTAATCATCACTCCTACGTATCTCCATTTAGAATGGAGAATCAGGGTTACGTAGTTCTTTATTAAGAACTATTTGAGAAACTTGTTGATTTGATTTTTTTTATAATTTTGAAAACTTGTTTATGTTTGTTTTTGAAAATTTGAATTATTTTGAAATAGGTGTCATGCGACGCGAGCAGCCAGATAGACACAAAAATTAAACAAAAAAAATAAATTATTTTTTATTTTTAGTTCTTTATATATATTTTTTTTCTATTTTTTAGAAAAAGAAATTTGAAAACATGGTGTCACCCGACGCGAGTGGCCAGACAAACAGTAAAAGAAATGAAGAAAGCTATTTTTTATGATTTTTAGAATAAAATATTTATAAATAGTAGAAAATAATATCTCTTAAGCAAAATACCGAAGTTAAGTGTAAAACAAAAACGTGTTCAATATTAAAAGATAATATAAGAAAAAGGGAATGAATAAATAAAAAATTATAACGATAGTGACATACCCTCTACACTTTTAAATCCTCTTGTATCAATCTCACCCTCTCATTTTGTATATTATAACTACTTTCTCTCTTTTTTCTTTTTTTTTCTTTTCTCCTTTTCTAATATTTTTTTCAAGAGAGATAATAAAAGAGGTGTGTGGGTGGTAATGAGAAAGAGAGTAGAGAATATCGTTTTTTTCCTCTTTTTTTTCTAAAATTAAAGTTTGAAAATCTTTAAAGAAAATAATGTTTCACATTTTTTTTTGAAAATAAATTTGTTCACCTAGACGAAATTAGATGTTGACAGGTACATGTTACTTTAATAAGTGTATTGATTCATTCATAGATAATGACAATTCTATGCCAAGATGAAAATGTATGCTATCCTAGTATTGGGATATATTGAATGCGGCTAATACTAGATTATTCAACTACTGGAATCCATGCTTATGTAATTATATAGGACGGAGAGACCCTTTTTTATGGTTATCCTAGCGTTGAAAAGTTAAGAAGGAAGCTAAATATATTACTTGGAGTATCTGAATGTGATGGTTTCAAAGCCATTGTTAGAGCCTATCTTCACGAGTTTTCTTGGGCAAGATGTATATAACTCATTAATGTCTAGTCCCACGCTCGAGATGTATATAACTCGACATGATGGGTGTGTAAGAAATCTCACATCGACTAGAGATAAAGGCAATTTATAATATATATATATATATATATATATATATATATATATATATGTGTGTGTGTGTGTGTGTGTGTGTGTGTGTGTGTGTGCGCGCGCGTGTGTATGGATGCAAACCTCACCTTACAAGCCGATTTTTTGTGGTTGAGTTAGGCTTACAATCCACTTCTTAACTCACCCTATGTGTATTTTAGACACAATAGAGGCTAACTATATTTTTCTCTATATTTAGTATGGTATCTAGAACTTTAGGTTTTTTGGATTTTTTTTTTCATCGCCTTTGCCACTTCAACTGATACTGCCACCACTGCAACCATTGTCGGGGACTTTTGACTAGCGACCATACAGTTTAAATGTCTCGACCAAGCGATCTCCACTTGGCAAGAATCGTCGGCATTTCACGCGTCGTTTAAAGCCGCCCCTCCTCCTGTTTCGCGGCCACGCGTCACCACTACTTTTTAGTAATGATCATTTGCGCCAGCATCGCCTCTTCACCCCCTTTCTGGATTTGGCCATGCTAATCCGATTGGAGCTCTTTGGTGTTTTAGGGTTTTTCTCTCTCTCTCTTCCTCCATGAAATCTTCTGCTACCACTTTCAAATCTGATATCTCTTTTATCATCGTGTGTTTGTCCAATCAGCCTATACTAACTAAGTCAATGTGCACTTGTCCATTGATAAGTTAGAAGACACGAATTATGTGGCTTGGGCATCAGATATTAAACTTTTGCTCGAGAGTCAATGGTATCTTGATCATCTTACTTAAAAAGTGACTAATATTTCTCTCGGTGATTTCCCCGTTGTAAGAGAATGGATGATCATGTATGCATGGTTCTCAAAAATACCATCCAATCTTCTTTAAAACAAAATTTTCGTGCCTACAAAACATGCTCTGAAGTCTTGGAAGAGTGTAAATTATTATACACCAATGATACTCAATGTCTTATGTTGTTTGTCACGACCTTTATTTTTGCTTTTCGAGATCAGGACCCTATGGTTGATTATGTTGCGTAAGATGCATGCTCTTCTTCATGAATTTAATGAGTTATTACCTCTTGTGTCTACTTCTGTCCAAGAATTAGAGCAACAGTCAAAGTTCTTCATGGTTTTGACTTTACATGGACTTGTTGATAAGTTTTGAAATGTATATGATCAGATTTTGGGCTCTCCTGTTATATTTTATTTTACTTCTACTCCACCCTTTTGCATATTCCATGTAAACCTCTCAATGATACACATGCTTCTACCAATGACTCATTTGCATTGGCATCTCAACATGGGGATCACAATCGCTGCCAGGGCGTCACAAGTGTGACCATTGTGGTAGGGTAGGCCACAAAATTAATAGGTGTTATGCATTACATGATAGTCCTCTTTGATTGGTTATTATTGCTTAGATTGATCCTCCCTCACAATCATCTATTGTGGATCCCCTTCATCTGATCCTACCGACAAATCTGTTATCATCAATGAATTTCTTAAATGGTTTGAGGATTGTAAACCCTCTAGTTTCATGACTTTTGTTGCATGCATAGGTACATCTTTTGTTGGTCTGAATCAATCTTCGTCTATTGGTCTTTGGATTCTCAACTGAGGAGCCACAAATCACATTATTGGTAACAAATCTTTGTTTTCATTTTTTATCCTCTTCGAATAATTTTCCTTCTATTACAGTGGCTAATGGGTCTAGGATTTTAGCTCGAGGTGTTAGGACTGTAAGCATTTTTCCTTTTTTATCCATTGGATAATGTTCTTTATATTCCCGAGTCCCCTTATAACTATACAATGGTCTTTAACTTGTTCTCTTAGTTGTATTATTTGTTTTAGCAAATCTACTGTTTATTTACCGAACTGAAGTGCAAGACAAGTAATTGGAACCAGATGTGAGTCTTATGGTCTTTATCATCTTCACCCTTCTACACATGTTGACACAGATATAGAGTCTTCATCTCCCCTTCATGCTTAGTTAGGTCATCCATGTCTAGCCAAATTGCAATAGCTTGTTCCCAACTTATCCAAGTTGTCTAGTTTGGTGTGAATCGTGTCAATTAGGAAACATAGCCGTAGTTCCTTTCCTATTAGTGTCTTACAATGTGCTTCATCTCCTCTTACATTAGTTCACTCTGAAATTTGTGAACCTAGTCGTATTAAGTCTAATTTAGGTTTTCAATATTAGTTGTATAATGAAATTTAAACTCAGTTTTGTGTTTTTGTTCAAACTTTGCGAAGTGATAATGACTATGAATATATTTCTAATTCTTTTAAACAATTTATGTCTTTTAATGGCATTCTCTATCAAACCTTATGTGCTTATACACCTCAACAAAATGGGATAGCTGACCACAAAAATAGATATCTTATTGAAACAACTCGTACCTTTTTAATTCATGGTGGGGTTCCTCAACATTTTGGGGTGATGTTATTCTTACTACATGTTATCTTATTAAGCGTATGTCATTTTCAGTTTTAGATAACAAAACTCCTCATTCTATTTTATTTCCTCATGAACATTTTCATCCTTGCCTATGAAAGTTTTTTAGTCTACATGTTTTATTCATAATTTCGATCTTGGTTTTAATAAGCTATCTCCTAGATCACACAAATACGTTTTTTAAGATTGATCACAAAAACAATACAAGTGTTTTTCCTCCTTCTCTTAACTATTATTTTGTGTTTATAGATGTAACCTTCAATGAGTTTTCTTTACATTCAAGGTCATTCTTCTACTAGTGTGTCTCTAGTTAATATTCCTGTTATATGTGATCCTCCTGTTGTGCATAATTTACTATTAGATTCTTGTCTTCCACCGTCTACTCAGGTTTATAGTCGAAGACATTATCCCCAATAAATACCAAGTGACTCACTTCAAGTGCCAACTATTCTGTCTCCTTTGGCTCCGACAATTGATCTTGTAAGACCCGTGAAATTTAATTAATTAATAAATGCAGATAGTGGGAGCCTTTATGGCATTTAGTATTGACTGATGTTACATGGAAAAGTACTAGCTCAAATGGTTGAGAGTACTTTAATTGTGTGAGAGGACTTGGGTTTGAGTCTTATGTATACAATTGTGTATTATTTAATTATTATTGTTTTTAATAATATGATTGAGCATGTTGAATGAGGAGATAATTATAGAATTACAGTAGTCATCACGAAACATGAATTCGTTAATTAGTTGTACATTGATTTGGCATTCGGCATGGTTATGGGTTCAAACCTTGGTGAACCCAAATTAAGCTTTCTTTTTGCTAAACTTGATTTTGGCAAAGAGGAGAGGGGGTAGAAACCCTAGCAGCCACGTGAAGGCAGCCAAAGGGGTTGAAACACAGCTCCGTAATGGCCTTGAATGACAATTATCATTAGCATTAAACCCAATTTTCGTTTTTGATAATTAATCCCCGTTAAGATCTAATTAAAAGGCCATTTGGAGATGAGAAAAGGGTTTTGCTTGGCCTCTTATTATACTATACGTAGGGAAAGAAAAATCAGAGTGAAGAGAGTGTGTTGAGTGAATCATTGAGGCAAATTTGAGGAGGACTAAGGGAGGCTATTGGAAGCAAGAGGGAATCTAGAGCCATTCAAGTTTTTAAGCAAAAGGATCCAGGTTAGGGGAGTTACTCACACTAATTTTATGTTAATCATGACTTGTATGCGATATGTATCTGATTTTGTCCATGAACCTCTATTGTTTGTACATTTTCGTGTTTCTGGAAAATTTCCAGAAACCGCTTGGCAGGCTATTCATAGCCGCCAGGCGGCACATGCAATTTTAGCCTAATAATGGGTTCCTGAAGAGGAATCGCCTAGTGGTAAACTCCTGACTCCCAGTCGATCCATAGCTGATCACCTAGTTTCCTATGGTTTGATGAAGGGCCTGGCGGTGGGGAATCAACCCGCGAGGCGACACGAGCCGTTTGATTCAATTTTGGCACTCTATGCATTCTGGGATGATTATGATCAGAGGGAGAGTTGGTTTTAGTTGAGTTGTGATGACTTAATATTAAACTTTTTATGATTTTCGCTTAATTAGAGGTTAAAATTGATGGAAGAATGCAAATATGGTTAGGGTTGAAAAGCTTTGGGGTGTGATTGCTGCGAATTTCAATTGGGGGTGAAATTCTAGTAGAAACATGTAAGGTTTGAGTATGGGTTATACGAAAGCCTGAATGTAGGGAAATGTGCATGAGAACTGGAGGAAATGGGCAGCGAGGAAACAAACTAGGGAATTTTTTGCAGTTCTCGCAAGGTGGAACCAATTCTGGGTTGCCCAGAAATCATATGCACCGCCTAGTTTCCTTATTAGAAATCTTGGGTCAAGAATGTAAAAGGTAAGGAAAGAAAAGATTTGGTAGTGAGATTAAATCCCTTGGGAGTTGATGGGTTGAATTGGTAAAGTTTACAGCGGGTGATAGGATCTATTGAAAGTGTACCCTTAGAGTTGGAGAACCTAAATCAGAAAGCTTGGTTGTACTGATACAGCGCCTAGCGATAGAGTGGATCTGTCAGGCGACAGATGTGAAAAACAGAGAGCACGTGGGTCGCATGCGCCTGGCGGCGTGAGTGTTTTCGCCAAGCGATAGCCACAAAATAGTGGGGTCTGCTGTGAGCTCCGCCAGGCGGTTGCTCCAGATTCAGAAGGCTCCTGGAGCGAGTGCGCCTGGCGGTGTGGGTTGTCCCGCCAGGCGGTGTCTGCAAGTGTTGGTAGTTCTGAGGCGCTACACGCCTGGCGGTACGTGTTCCCGCCACACAATTTTACTGCAGCAATATTGGTGTGCGTGATCTACAAGGCTTTTGGTGATGCTTCAAAGTTGAGTTTGTTGGTGTTCCTTGAGTTGAGCTCAGAACGTATCCCTTGAGTTTAGCTTGGGATGGCGGATGAACACGAGGAATCCTTGAGTTGAGCTCAGGTTGGCGAGTGTTGCCAGTGTGAGTGTGCTGGTTGTGTCCAGTACGGATGGGTCCAAATAGATTGCCATCCTTAGTAGTTAGCTGACGAGTTTAGTAGTCTTGGAACGTTGTGAACTATGTTCGTATTTGGGAACTCCACCTAGTGTTACGATGTATGATCCGTAGCAATGGTTTCCCGCACGTGCTCTATCGGTTGTGGCCGATAGGTATGGCAGCAAGTCATCTTGAGGTAATCACTAAAAGATGTAGAACACAATTCACATGGTTGTCGCCATATGGTATGAAATCAAAGGGTGGAATTTGATAATGTTAATTTTTACCATTATCCAAGCTATATTTCATTAGCAAAATCATCTCTTCCAAAGCTTTTAACCTACTTAATCCTCAATTTTACCTTACTTTTGTAAATAAATACATTGTGGGTTACATTGATCTAAATATACCACTAATCCCCATTTGTTGTGTCCTTTTTGTAGATTGGAAGCTTTGCTCCAAAAGTCCAGACAAATGAGTGACCCGGAATAGCAAGGAAAAGAGCAAAAATGTCAACAAGAAGCGCCCGACAACACAAAGACAGCACCAGGCGTAACAGGACGCCAACGCCAGGCGCCAGACAAGCGCCAGTCAAGCGCTGCTGCTGCTCACCGCCTGGCGGGACCTAGACGTCGTCGGGCGGTAGCTGGTCATTTTGCCATTGTTTGTTCCCTAGCGCCTGGCGGTGAGACCCTTCCGCCAGGCGCCAGTTTTCGCTGATGTGGCAAGTTGGCTCTTTTTGTTCTGTTTTCGCGAGGGGAAACAGATTTTTTGGCATTTTGGAGGCACGAAAACACATTTGGAGAGCTTGGAGGAGTGCTAGGGCTTGTGGGAACAACTCCATCTTTCTCTTTGTATCTCTTTCTCTTCCATTTCTTTCATTTGCAAGCTTGAGCTCTCCATGACAATGGAGAGCTAAACCATTTTTGTTGGGGTTAGATGTAGCCACGAAACTCTTGTGTAAATGCAAATGTTTTGATTATATATATGACTCTTTCATTAATTGCTAGTCTTCTTGTTTCTTGACTTAATGCTTGCATTGATTTAGCCATCTATTGCATGATTTTTGGTTCATTGGGTGTGGAAATATCTTTTGAAACCTAGATTTGGAATAAGAAAACTCAATGGAGTTTGTACCTAGGAATGGGGCTTGACCCATTGGTTGTCTTAAACCTTAGTGCATAAAGCAAATTTGCTTATTAAGAGTTCAAGGAATTGACTTTTAATAGGGAAATTTAGGCTCAATCCATTAAGGAGTTAGGGTTTGAGTAAAATTGGGGGTTGACATTAGCATATTAATGAAGAGGATGTTGAATTGTAGTTGCATGAGAGCATAGTTGGTGAATACTAACCCCGGCAATATCAAGTCATTTCATTTCTAATCTTTTCCATTCACTAAGTGCCTTTAACTTCCAAAGTTCAATTTTAATTATTTATGCAAAATTTAATTTCATACAAAAACCCAAATTATGAATTTATTCACTAGTTTAAATTAGTCACTAATTACGCAATTATTTAGTATACACAAGTCTCTTGGGAAACGATATCCCGGTCTTACCGGTTACTACTTGCGCGACTTGGTACACTTGCCAAAGTCTTAACAGAATTCATTTGAAGTGATTATGTTGCATATGTAAATGTGTTCTATATGTGTATGCATTTTTATATGTTTTATCTTTTAAGCTCACCCTATCTACTTGCTTTTGGCGATTATCGTGTATGCGGTACATGTCAGCAGATGATGTTGTTACAGGTGGTTCTGGTGAGGCTTAGCTTCGGAGCGGGGATAGCTTTAGAGTTTTATGTTTTATGATTTTGGAATAAATTGTAAACACCTATGGATATTTTTATCATATTCTAGTTTTGTAAATTATGGATTTCGTACTCTTTATTTATTTAATAAAGTTTTAAATTTTTCACGTTTTTGGGAAATGAGGTTTTATTAAATGCAGCGTAATTAATACTATCTCTATTTTATTATTTAAATCCGTAATATCCGGTCGGGATGTTACAGATCTGACCTTCCAATTGCCCTCCATAAAGGTATAATTCTACTCGTAGTCCTTCTCCAAGTTATATTTTTTTGAGTTACCATGGATTATCTTCACCTTTTTATACCTACCTTTCGTTTATTTCTTCTATGTCCATTCCTACATTTATTAGTGAAGCCTTAGCCCATCTTGGTTGGCGTCAGGCTATGCTATATGAACTAAGTATTCTTCATAGTAATGGAACTTCAGAGTTTGTCCCTTACGGGTCTGTGGAATCTATTGTTGCTTGCAGGTGGGGTTTTGCTATCAAATTTGGTTTTGATGGTACTATTGATCGTCTCAAAGCTCGACTTGTAGCATTAGTCTACATAAATTTTTAGATTGGATTATGGTGATCCTTTCTCTCGAGTGACAAAAATAAATTCTGCTCATTTATTTCTAGTCATGGTTGTTCTTCAACAATGGTCTCTTTATCAACTAGATGTCAAAAATGCTTTCCTCAATGGAGATTAGAAGGAAGAAAATTATGAGGAGCAACCTCGCAAATTTGTTGCTCTAGGGGAGTCTTTTGTATTGGTATTTCGTCTTCACAAATCTTTATATAGCCTAAAATAGTCTCCTAGGGTTTGGTTTGACAAATTTAGCAGTGTTATTCAAAATTTTGGTGACTCGAAGTGAGGCAGATCATTCAGCCTTTTACCATCACATTTGGTGTGACTCTAATCCTGTCTTTTACGAAAAGACGAAACACATTGAGCTTGACTTTAGTCTGACTTTGTGAAATGACTTGAGAGGTGTAGGATAAGTGGGAATTGGAAACAGCGAAAATGAAATATCACTACTTTTAATGTTATTTTACTTATTCTATAAATCGGAGCCAGGGCTCTGCCTCTCTTTTTGGACCCTAGTCAGCTACGAATGCTAGTTGGTTGATCTTGCCATTAGTCATATGCTTGTCTCAAAGATTAAGCCATGCATGTGTAAGTATGAACTAATGTGAAACTGCAAATGGCTCATTAAATCTGTTATAGTTTGTTTGATAGTATTTACTACTCGGATAACCATAGTAATTATGGAGACATCAAGACTAAGTTCATTAACTCAAACAATGAGTTAGTAGATATTTTCACCAAGTTTTTAAGGGGACTAAGAATTATTTATATTTGTAAAAAGCTTCATAAGATTTATATGCACTAGCTTGAGGGGGAGTGTTAGATATATTGTGTTTTATGTTACTTAGGGAAACATAGGGTCTATTGTTTATTAGGGAAACATAAACACTGTTTCATATTGGTAGATATTGTTGATACTATTTATAACAATATCTTCTATTTATCATATTTATGTTTGGTTATCATATAAACTTATATCACTGTTTATTATAAATATATTCACCTTATATGTATTTTAGACGTAAGGGAGATTAACTTTACAATTTTGTCTATATTTAACAATTATGTCAAGTTACGTCATTTTACTAATATGTGTGAGGGCTAATAGAGTGATGTAAAATGCCATGTGAGCTTAAGAGATTGAAGAGACAAGAACATTTAAGTTTAAAGAATGAGAAAGGGAAACTTGACCAGTTCCTTAAAAAGAAACTTTAGATACATTGGGTATGGTTGTGAGGTGAGTTTTACGAAAAGTGTTGGAGATATCACATCAACTAAAAATAACATCAAATTATAATATATAAGTAGGTGCAAACATCATCTTAGAAATCAGTTTTGTGAGATTAAGTTAAGCTTAAAGTGTACTTTATAAGAAGAGGAAAGAAAAGAGAACAAAGAGGTGTTATCAAAAATATGATCAGAAGCATGAGTCAACTTTTCACGAATTGTGAAATGTCAGCTTTTGACAAACTAGGAGTTGTAGATAATTTTTCAAGACTACTAGATTTCAATCTCATGTATTTTTTATATTTCTCATTAGAAAACTTTGGTTCAACAACCTTAGATTTGGAGACATTGGTTTTGTTTGGGAGAGTAGCAATTTAGGATGTCCTCTACCAGCACTTACTCCTCTAATTCCACGTCTACCTTTTCAACGTGGAGATAACATGGTTGAAGATTTAATAGATTCTTGAAGATTACTTACTACCTACCTCTAATATCTCAAGCATGAAAAAGTCAAGTTGTTCAACTTTTCATGGTTGGAATTTCTCAAGCATGATCCCTACTATGACCAAAATTTGACTTCATTGAAGGATCATAACCACATAAAATTTGTCCAACTTCTTGATTTCTTCTAGAAAATCAACTTCTAAAAACATATACAATTCTTCAATAGCATAACGATAATCAGCAACAAAAGACATTATGAAAACTTGTGTAAGCAATAAATATTGAATTACTTTTCTTGATAACAAAAAGAAACAATACACAAGTATTTAAAAAACAAAATCATGATAAAAGGAAATAAATATCCAAAATTGAAGACTCTAAATTAGGATCAAATCTACCTAATAAACTCCTAATCCCAATTCCTTAATTTTAGAGTCTTACAAACCAATCTATATTTCATAAATGTGCAAAATTTACACCTATATTTCAACAGACATCATATAACATGATTTGCTTGTTGAAGTGCTTGCTTGTGGGTAGAATCATAGACATTGAATGTCATTTGCAAAGATACTTTGAGCCTTCTTACAAAAAGTTGTGCAAGTTTGGAAAGTTTTGAGGGTTCCCAATTGGGTTCCATAGATTGCCATAGTAGAGCACATAGTAGAAAATCTAGCTTTCGCCATTGTGCTGAGTTTTCTTATGAGATCTCACTCATCATTTTCAAAGTTATGATGGAACCATTGGTGATAATGTTGTCGTTGACACTATCAAATTAATATTACTTATCTATAACAACTTCAGTATTGTTCATAAAGTAGTCAACAAAATAGAAAGGGTAAAGTAACCCAAAGTCGTCTCCCAACGAATACGGAATTGATTTTTAACAAATTAGTTCTTATAAAACTATACAAAAGAGTTAGTCAAATAAAATTAAAAATATAGGGGATTAAGATAAACAAAGATAGAAATAAAATTTAAAATATAAAAAGAAATAAAAACAATAGTAAAGAAAATAGATTGATTCCACTACTTTTTCAAAATATATCCATCATTGGTTATCTAAAGATTATTGCTCAATTAATTATTGTTGTAGATTTGCAAATTAATCAATATAAAGTCTCAATTAATTTGTTGGCGTTCTCATTTTTAATCAAAGTACAATCTCAATTAAAAGTGAGAACTTTTAGATTATCCATAATAAATTCAACCAAAGTACAGTCTCAATCAAATTTTACTATGCTTAATCATGTCTATTCTTTTATCTCCTCACCAAATAAAAAGCTTAATTAATCAAAGTAAAGTCTCGATTAATTTTAGTTAGAGTAAATACCTTTAATCAAAGTAAAGTCTCAATTATTGGTAAAAATTCATTCAATCACATGAAAGTTTCTAAATAAAATCAAAGTAAAGTCTCAATTAAATTTAAAAACCCTTGGACTCATATGATCAACATGCATATAGATTTAAAATCATTACTTTTTACGTGATTCAAAG
>Ga0214545_1008618_pt1 | contig 16117 bp, 7 predicted proteins | sample CNSS4metaG_FD_160064 | JGI IMG/M metagenome (GOLD analysis project Ga0214545, IMG submission 160064) | Root nodule microbial communities from cowpea collected in UCLA plant growth center, Los Angeles, California, USA - CNSS4 | ecosystem: Host-associated > Plants > Roots > Nodule | place: USA... | reverse complement strand
ACACAGTTTAAGTAATAAACAGATACCTTCGATATCTATTATCGGATGCACCGAATTATAAACTCTAACTAGGCCCTTAGTGGGCAACTTATCAACAAACTTCAACAAGATCTCTACCACCTCCTTATCACCAGCCGATAATTTATCCATCCTCATGTCCTTATACCGAGAAGGATTGCCTGTCCAACTAAAAGGGAATTTGGTACTCCCATCTGCGTTAAAAAAATGAGCCTTGCGTCCTTCTTTAACGAAAACCTTGAAGTACCTATCCTTGAAATGCTTGAAAGACTGGGAAAATGCATCCAGTCTGCTGATACTGGGGTGACTTATCAAGGATAGCCAAGTAGCCGGCCGGCGGGGTCTGGTATCGTAAAAGTACAAAAAAGCGTAAGGAGTGGGCTCCAAATATAAGGATTGGCACAAGATGCGGAAAGCCTGGAAGTAGGCCCAACTATTCGGATGCAACTATGTAGGTGCCACATTCAATGTGCACAATACGCCCATAGTGAAACCGTCGAACGGTAACCGCACATGAAGTTGAGAAAAATGGCACATATACATGTAGAAAAACTTCTCTATAGCACCCTCCTATCCATGGCATACCCGGTCAATGGCACTAACTCTCTCCAAGGAAACAATGTCCCCACTGACGCCCTTGGAGATGACAGGTGTGCAGTTTAACTAGGAGTTCAGTAGACGAGACCACCGGAACAAAGACGATTGGTTGCGGACGTCGGCAGCCGCCCACCCACAGCCGCCTTTAGCCGACCAGTTACTTTCTGCCAACTCTTCAGGGGGATCTTCTCGAACGTCCCTCACCGTCTCCATTGGAATACCACTTGCCATGTCCCCAGAACTTGTACCCTTTTCGTCAAATTGTCTACCCCTACTTCTCTCCGACTCAGTACTCTCATTACTACTAGACGTAGATAACGATATACTATCGCTACTAGACATACCTGTTTTCATGTTTACGGGGAGATGTTGGCTGAATTTGGGAACTAGTCGGACAGTATGATGCGCACAAGATCTCTGAATTCAAAACTCTCGCAAATGAACCAAGTAACCCCTCACCCGTTTTGAAACCTATATTTATAGTCCAGGATCCCAAACGACGAAAACCCCTTCCCGCCAAAACAATACCCCAGACCAATCGACACGATCATTGCGAAAGATATAATTTTTAAAAAAATGATGGCACCAAAACTTCTTGATTTGACCCCTGACACCCCTTCACCTACCTTCAGACAGTTACCACCTTTTAGCCTTAACACTGTTCATCACACTTAAAGGCTGGGGGACTGGTGTATCACACCTAGCTGGTTCCACTAGCTTACCAATACATATCACCCTAGACCGACAAATCTTATCGGACAAGGCTGGGGGACTAGTGTACCGCACCTAACCAAACTCGACCAAATAAATAAACAATGTATATATCAAGGCAGCCAAGTATTCAGCCTTGGTCGAGTCAGCCTAACTTGTACTGATTTTAACCTATACCTCTAGAAGAATAACCTGCACCTCAGGTAACCTTAGATAGGTAGCCGGTCCAGGCCGGCTACTCCAGCAGACCCGATAAGATTAAAGCCCAGGCCGACAACTCCAATTAACTTAGTGAAAATAGAAGCCCCACATTCAATAGGTCTTAAGGGCCTGGGTTAGGGCCTAGGCCCACTCATGGCCCAAGCTAGAGCCCAAGTCAAGGCCCGGCCCATGAGATAATCAGGCATCATTAATGCTCTATAAATACACGTGAACCCCAGTAATTAAAGGTACGCATTCATTAATCACTGATTTGACCTTCTGAGAGCTTTGACTTACTTAAGCTTCAGAGACTCTTCTGCAGGTAACCCCTCCTGGGTTCAAGCTGACATGTATCAACCGGGGAGACGCCAACTCTGGAGATAGCGGACTACATTGTAAGGTGACGCTTGTGCCTAACTCATCTTATTTGTTCTCTACAGGAATAGTACAGTCTCAATTAAAAGTGAGAATTGTTAAATTGTCCATAGTAAATTCAATCAAAGTACAGTCTCAATTCATCTTACTATGCCTAATCATGTTTATTCCTTTGTTTCTTCACCAAATAGAAAACTTAATTAATCAAAGTAAAGTCTTGACTAATTTTAGTTAAAGTAATTACCACTAATCAAAGTAAAGTCTCAATTATTGGCAAAAACTTATTTAATCAAATGAAAGTTTCTAAATAAAATCAAAGTAAAGTCTCAATTTAATTTAAAAACCTTTTTACTCATGATTAGCATGCATGTAGATTTAAAATCATTATTTTCTATTCGATTAAGAAGCAAAGGATATAGATAAACAAAAACCACAACAATAATCAAAATAACAAACACATAAATTCATCTAACCTCATAATCGAGTTAAGAAATTACAGTGGAATCAACCCTAAAAGCTTAGCCCTCCATGGCTTTGATGATATGAAGGAAAGAAAATAAAAGAAAAGAAAGAATGAGAGATGTGATGGATTACGGTGTCTGCCAAAACCAGAGAGTTCTAAGTGTCTAAGTTGTTCGTCCTTCTGCTCCCTTAAGTCTCTTTATATAGGCTTCAACTGGACTTTGGGCTTTATCTGTCGGTTGCTAAAATCTTTTATTTTTATTTAATTAATTAGCAACTTAATTTCTGCCAAATTTCCAATTTGGCCCCTTATTTAACCATTTTTGCAGTTTTGACCATAGTTGACTGCTGACTTTGACCATTTGACCAGAGTTCACCAGTTGACCAATTGGACTGTCCAATAGCAGTCTGACACGTGGCGCAGAGACTCTTTCCAGAATTAGGGTTTGCTCCTCCTTCCTCCTTCCTCCCTTGGCTGCGCATTTGACGGCGAAGGCGCGGTGGTGCGATGGTGTTGTTCCGGCGATTGGCGTGGTGGCTCATGGTGGTCCAACGGCATGGTGTGCTTGCGTTGCTGCTGCTGCATTTGCGTTTGGAGCTACTGGAACGGGTTCTCGCACTCACGTTCGTGATGTTCCGACGTGGTTCCTGTTCAAAGATGGTGGTGAAGTTGCGATTGTCGTGGCTGCCGTGGCTTGAATGGCGCTGCTGGTACGAGTCTCGCAGGTGCAGGCGTGAATGAAGATGGTGGAGTTGCTGCTACAGCTTCGTCGTGGTTGCAAGGTGTGTGGAGGCCGGCGAGGTTCAGATGCGGTGGTGGTGTTTGCAGCGTGAACGAAGAGATGTGGTGGTGTTGATGGTGGCTCGTGCTTGGTTCAGGTGGTGTGCGGAGATGGAAAATGGTGATGGTGGTGGCGCGTCGCGGTGGCGCAAGGTTGAGCTGCTGGTGCGTGAATCCAGACGGTGGTCGGAAACGACGGCGACTGCCGTGGAGGTTGATGGTGGCGGCTAGGGTTTGAGGAAAATTAGGGTTTCTATTTTGGGAGATGAAGATGATGACGTGGCAGCCTTCCATTGGACAGCTTGTTAGTGCAAGGATTGTTGCCACGTGGCTTGTTCTGGTTGGCCAATTTTAAAAGTTGAGGATTACCACATGGCAGCATTTGAGTGAATGAAGTTTAAGTGGTAGGAGGGGTGAAACTTAGTGAAAACTAGGGGTGTAGAACAGGTTTTTGGTGGTCCACTTTAGAAGGAGTGTGCAAATAAAATCTAGGGGTGCATTTAGCTCCTGATTTATTCTTTTCCAGAATTTTCTGATTTTGGACTTATTTTGTAACTTTGAATATTTTAAATCCACACTATTAATGACCAAAAATAAATTCCACCTGCATTAATTAGAATATCCAATAATATTTTATGCAACTAAAATCAATTTTTACGCCACTTTTACCAAACTTACTCAATAAATCCAATAATCACAAATCCTAATTAAATCAATCTTTAAGCATAGAAAATTCAATTAAATCCCCAAATTTAAATATTAAATGAGCGAAAAAATTTGAACTCATCATATGTCAAAAGGCCAAAATTGAACATCAAAGGCCGGGAGGTACCCTGCAACCACTGGACGTGCCTCAGTGGAAGTGGGACAGTATCTCTATGGATTTTGTGACACATCTTCTGCGGTCGACTAAGGGCCATGATTCAGTTTGGGTGATAGTAGACAGACTGACAAAATGTGCACATTTCCTACCTATGAATCAGAAGTGGTCGATGGACAAGTTAGCAGAGTTGTATGTGCGAGAGGTGGTAAGATTGCATGGGGTACTCGAAAGCATAGTATTAGATCGGGACCCTAGATTCACCTCACGGTTTTGGCAATCGTTGCAGGCGACATTGGGTACACAGTTGAGGAGGAGTTCAGCGTATCATCCTCAGACAGATGGACAGTCTAAGCGGACCATCCAATCTCTAGAAGACTTATTGAGGTCTTGTGTGTTGGATCATATGGGAAACTAGAATGATGTGCTACCTTTGGTGGATTTCACCTACAATAATAGTTACCATTCCAGTATTGGCATGGCGCCCTATGAAGCATTGTATGGAAAGAGGTGTAGAACCCCATTATGTTGGTATCAGGATGGTGAAGCCTTTGTGCTTGGTCCTGAATTTCTGCAACAGACGACCAGTAAGGTCAAGTTGATCCAAGACCGGATGAGAGCAACTCAGAGTAGGCAAAAGTCTTATGCTGATAAGAGGAGATGACCACTTGAGTTTGATGAAGGAGACAATGTATTTCTCTGGGTGATGCCAACCACAGGTATCGGAAGGGTTCTTAAATCAAGAAAGTTGACTCTAAGGTTTATCGGGCCTTATCAGATTACATAGAAGATAGGTGCAGCGGCGTATGAAATCGCTTTACTACCTCCCCTATCCAACTTGCATAATGTGTTTCACATCTCACAGTTGAGGAAATACATTGCAAGTCCAGATCATGAGTGCTATGTATGCCAATTATATGTTGTTATTTTATGATTTATTTTTAATAATATGTAAGAGTGTGGAATATGAAATGTAAACTTATGTTAATTGTGTATATCACCAAATGTGATTTGGCATAGTGGTTGTGCTTTGGCCTTATGAGTGGAAGGTCATGGGTTCAAACCTTGGTGGGCAAAGAATAAACTTTATTTTTGCTAACTAATCATTGTGGTATGAATGTGAAGGGGTAAAGAAAAGCCTAGCAGAATGGGGCAGCCAAGGGGGTTGGGAAATTACCAAATAAGTAACATTGAAGAGGAATTTAAAACCCAAAACTCGTTTTATTTTTTTATAACCCTCTTAAAGGCACCTATAAAAGCCAAAACTTAGGTAAAGGGAAGGGTTTTAGCATCTATGGTGACTTATTGTAGAGAGAGCACGAAATTGAGGTTGAGAGGTGAGGTTTGGGTGCGAAAAAGGGGCTGAACTGAGAGGGAGTCGGTGGCACTTCATTGGCAAACCAAGGAAAACCAATCTTCTTCCCAATCTCAATCAAATTTTCAAGTTAGGGGAGATGTACTTTGGGTATGTAAATAATCTGTCAGTGTTATGATTTTGAGTCCCAATTGGTTCATGTTTGATTGGAAAAATTTGTGCCTGATGTGCTGTGATTGGAAATTGGGGTATTTAAATTTGTGTGTATGATTATGTATGGGTAATGTGTTGAGGGAGGAGGGTTTTTGATATTTTAGGTTGTTGATGGTTGTATGTTCGAATGTGGTTGTCAATATATGTTAAAAGCAAGGTTTTGGGTGCTAATTGCCATTACAATTACATTAGTATCGATTGCATGTTTGGTGGTATATTTTTGGGTATGAATTGACACTGTTTTGGGTAAAATGCGTGTGTGACAGTGAGGGAACTCTGCAAGTCTCGCCCAAGCGAGTCTATCTCGTCTAGGCGAGAGTTGTAGAACCTCACGTCTGGTTTGGGTCACGCTGCTCGCCCAAGCGACCTTGGTTTGGTGTTGAGCGACTTAATCTCGCTCAAGCGAGGGACAGCTCGCCTAAGCGAGGTCGCGAGTAAACTTGGGCACTTTTGAGCGCAATATCTCGCTCAGGCGGGAAGTATTGGTGTTTTGAGCGACTCTGTCTCGCTCAGGCGGGAGACATTCGCCTGAGCGAGGTCGCAATGAGAAATGACATTGTTAAGTGATTCCTCGTTTAGGCGAGGGGTGAGTGTTACTTTGAGCGATGGTGCAGCTCGCCCAGGCAAGGGAATCTCGCCTAAGCGAGGTAACGCAAGATTGTGGTTGTTTTAAGCTCGCTCAGGCGAGGCGAACTAGCCTAAGCAGAGCAGAAGGCCTAGCTTGGGCGAGGGTCCCTAGCTTAAGCGAGTTTATGTGATTTACTATGTTTTTATGTGTTTGTGAGTGTGTCTTGGCTGTTTATACCAAGTTTAGATTGTATATGCATGTGGTGTGATGTTTGGGCTTGAAGGACTAAGTCCAATAGGGGTCTGGGATGTGCTTGGTGGTTGGACACATGATGGGCATGGAACTAGTTGAGTTCCCATTGGCTACTAATGGGCGAGGAATCCTTAGTATGGTGATTGCATGTGTCGGGCGCACGATGGGCAAGGAATTGTGATGTTCCCGTCGGCTACTATTGGGCGAGGAGTCCATAGTATGGTGATTGTGTGCGTGCCAGGGTCCAAGTTATGAGACTTGGATGTTTATACTACAGGCGAGGAGTCTGTAGGGCAGGACTATAAGCAGGATAGGCTCATAGGGTTGGATCACGAATGAGTTAGTTTCGTGGGAGCACAGGAAAGTCCCAAGACCTAGTTCATGCATACGACTCATGAAGGATTATGCAGTCATGGTTGGGTAATTTGATAATGAGATAATTAATTATGTTATTTTGGGATGGGTGGCATATTTATTTCACGTAATTGTTTATATCTATATTGTGCATAGCTCACCCTTTCTGTGTGTGTGGCGATGATCGGATGATTCGTTATCCGGGAGTAGATGATTTGCCAGGTGGGCCAGGAGATGCCTAAACACGGAGTGAGGGATATCTGGGAATTTTTTTATATATATTATTTATTTTGGTTTTGAGATAATACTGTAACCTTATGGGAGCCATTTGAATTTTATTTCGGTTTTATTATTATGGACTCCGGTAATTATTACATTGTATACCGTTTCAAATTTTCCCGCATTTTTTTTTTGGGAAATGGTTTTATATTATATTCGGTATCTATTTTATTATGGAATTTGTTTAGTAAATAATAGTAATATTCCTTAGGGACGTTACAATTAGCCTTGCACACACCATAGTTAGCTCTTTTGTCTCTCATTTTTGTAATCTTATTTGACCTAGTTTCTAGAAGCTAGGGTTAGGTTTTTGTAGAGACATCCTTAGGTATCTTATATTTTCTTAGAGGCCCCTAAACTCTTCTATATAAGGGGTTCTCCTAGACATGTAAAAGGGTTGAAAATTTTGAAGTAAAAACATTCTTGTGTCTCAACCATTTGTGAGAGTTTCCTCCCTTGGGAGTGCATACTTTTAAGCCTTATCTTGCATAGCAAGTGGCAGCACACATCCACTCATCTTCAAGGTTGCCATGGCTTCTAGCCTAGCCTTGTAGTGGTGTGCTTCTCACATTTTTACCATTTCTTTCCCTTTCGTTTTATGTTTTCTTCTTCCTTTAATTTTTCTTGGTTTTTATGGTTTATGTGCTTTCCATTTCCTTTTTGTTTTGAATCAATCTATCATCTTCTTCTCTTGATCTTTGTGAAAGGAACCTTCACATCTAGATAGCTTGCTATATTAATGTCCAATGGGGATTTCACTTAGCTTTCTTAATCAACTCACACCATATTCAATAATCTTAAAAAGGAACAAGATAATCCTTCATCACTCCCTCCAATCAACGATGAGGGAGAGAGGGGAAGGAAGAGGGAAATTCCTTTATTTTTCAATCATGTCTTTTATGCAATGGTTCAGGGGTGATATCAAGATTACAATAATATCCGTAATTTATTTTTTAGAATAATTATGAAAACAATGTAAAAATAACGAAAATTTGAAAGTTGTTATAAAATAAGGTTTAAAAAGTAATTTTTAATTATAAAATTTTTTGTTACATTATCTTTTAAATATTTTTTTATTAAAATATGTTAATTTCATTTATACATTTTCATATTTTATCTACAATAAATCAAAAATTTTATCTACATAATAACAAAAATTTGAAAATTGTTCTAAAATAAAGTTTAAAAAGTAATTATTAATTGTAAATTGTTTTATTACATTATATTATAAATATTCTTTTAATGAAATATGTTATTTTCAATCATACATATTAATATTTTTTTCTACAACAAATCAAACTTATACAATGATAATTTTGAATTATTTTTAAAATAAAGGACAATTTGATAATCTTGTTTTTCCTTGATTTAAATATAATTTTTAATCTATCACGTCAATCAAATCACTTACAAACTTTCACAAACTGTACTTTAAATCCACTCTCTTTCACCTTTAATCCACTTAAAGTGAAAAAGACAAGCTTCACACTGTAATCCACTTGAATTCATCATCTCCCTCTCCCGCTAAATAACCTTGACGGAGAGAGATGAAGGATGATGGAAGTTCCTCTATTCTGCAATCAACTCTTTTATGCAATGGTTTGAGGGTGATATCAAGATTACAATTATGTCCGCAATTTATTTCACAGCTTAATTATGTAAATGATGTAAAAATATGGCTTTTGAAACCATTTTTACAAAAATAATTAATAACAAAAATTTGAAAATTGTTCTAAAATAAGGTTTAATATTACATTATTTTATAAATATTTTTTAAATAAATAATTTATTTTCATTTATACAGATTAATATTTTTTCTACACAAATCAAACATATACAATCATAATTTTTAATCATTTTTAAAATAAAGTACAATTTGGTAATCTTGTTTTTCCTTGATTTAAATATAATGTTTAATCTATCACATCCATCCAATTACTCACAAACTTTACTCTAAATCCACCCATTTTCACCTTTAATCAACTTTAAGTGAACAACACAAACTTAATACTCTAATCCACTTGAATTCATCATGTCCCTCGCTCTCGAATCAATCTTGGCGGAGAGAGAGGGGAAGGAAGATGAAAATTTCTCTATTTTTCAATTATCTCTGTTATGCAATGGTTTGAGGGTGATATCAAGATTACAATTATGTACGCAATTTATTTTTCAGCTTAATTATGAATATGATATAAAAATATGGCTTTTTAACTTATTTTTACAAAAATAATTAATAACGAAAATTTGAAAATTGTTATAAAATAAGGTTTAAAAAGTAATTTTTAATTATAAATTTTTTTAATATATTGTCTTTTAAATAATTTTTTATTAAAATATGTTACTTTCATTTATAAATTTTCATATTTTTTCTACGATGAATAAAACTTATATAATGATAATTTTTAATTATTTTAAAAATAAAGTACAATTCGATAATCTTGTTTTTTTATGATTTAAATATAAATTTTAATCTATCACATCCATCAAATCACTCACAAACTTCAACAAGCTTTACCCTAAATCCACTCACTTTCACCTTTAATTACCTTAAAGTGAAAAAGACAAGATTACACTCTAATCCACTTGAATCCATCCTATCCATATCCCTTCAATCAACGATGAGGGAGAGAGAAGGGAAGGAAGAGGGAAATTCCTCTATTTTTCAATCATGTCTGTTATGTAGTGGTTTGACTTCATTATGTCCCTCTCTCTCGAATCAATCTTGGCGGAGAGAGAGGGGAAGGAAGATGAAAATTTCTCTATTTTTCAATTATCTCTGTTATGCAATGGTTTGAGGGTGATATCAAGATTACAATTATGTCCGCAATTTATTTTTTAGCATAATTATGAAAATGATGTAAAAATAACGAAAATTTGAAAATTGTTATAAAATAAGGTTTAAAAAGTAATTTTTAATTATAATTTTTTTATTACATTACCTTTTAAATATATTTTTATCAAAATATGTTACTTTCATTTTTAATCATTTTTAAAATAAAGTACAATTTGGTAATTTTGTTTTTCCTTGATTTAAATATAATGTTTAATCTATCACATCCATCAAATTACTCACAAACTTTAACAAACTTTACTCTAAATCCACCCACTTTCACCTTTAATCCACTTAAAGTGAACAACACAAACTTAACACTCTAATCCACTTGAATTCATCATGTCTCTCTCCCTCCAATCAATCTTGGCGGAGAGAAAGGGGAAGAAAGATGAAAATTTCTCTATTTTTCAATTATCTCTGTTATGTAATGGTTTGAGGGTGATATCAAGATTATAATTATGTCCGCAATTTATTTTCCAGCTTAATTATGAATATGATATAAAAATAAGACTTTTTAACTTACGTTTACAAAAATAATTAATAACGAAAATTTGAAAATTGTTATAAAATAAGGTTTAAAAAGTAATTTTTAATTATAAATTTTTTTAATACATTTTCTTTTAAATATTTTTTTATTGAAATATGTTAGTTTCATTTATAAATTTTCATATTTTTTCTACGATAAATCAAACTTATATAATGATAATTTTTAATTACTTTTAAAATAAAGTGCAATTCGGTAATCTTGTTTTTTTATGATTTAAATATAATTTTGAATCTATCACATCCATCAAATCACTCAATAACTTCAACAAGCTTTACTCTAAATCCACTCACTTTCACCTTTAATCCCCTTAAAGTGAACAAGACAAGCTTACACTCTAATCCACTTGAATCCATCATACCCCAATCCCTTCAATCAATGATGAGGGAGAGAGAAGGGAAGGAAGAGGGAAATTCATCTATTTTTCAATCATGTCTGTTATGCAATGGTTTGAGGGTGATATCAAGATTACAATTATGTCCGAAATTTTTTTTTTAGCATAATTATGAAAACGATGTAAAAATAACGAAAATTTGAAAATTGTTATAAAATAAGGTTTAAAAAGTAATTTTTAATTATAATTTTTTATTACATTACCTTTTAAATATATTTTTATAAAAATATGTTACTTTCATTTATACATTTTCATATTTTTCCTACGATAAATCAAACTTATATAATGATAATTTTTAATTATTTTTAAAATAAAGTACAATTTGGTAATCTTCTTTTTCTTTTATTTAAATATAATTTTTAATCTATCACATCCATCAAATCACTCACAAACTTTAACAAACTTTACTCTTAATCCACCCACTTTCACCTTTAATCCACTTAAAGTGAACAACACAAACTTGACACTGTAATCCACTTGATGTCATCCTCTCCCTCTCCATCAAATCAACCTTGAAGGAGAGAGAGGAGAAGGAAGAGGGAAATTCTTCTATTTTTAAATCATCTCTGTTATGTCTTGGTTTGAAGGTGATATCAAGATTACAATTATGTCCGCAATTTATTTTTCAGCTTAATTATGAAAATGATATAAAAAACGACTTTTTAAATTATTTTTACAAAAGTAATTATTAACAAAAATTTGAAAATTGTTATAAAATAAGGTTTAAAAAGTAATTTTTAATTAGAAATTTTTTTATTACATTTTCTTTTAAATAATTTTTTATTAAAATATATTACTTTCATTTATACATTTTCATATTTTTTCTACTATAAATCAAACTTATATAATGATAATTTCTAATTACTTTTAAAATAAATTACAATTTGGTAATCTTGTTTTTTTATGATTTAAATATAATTTTTAATCTATCACATCCATCAAATCACTCAGAAACTTCAATAAACTTTACTCTAAATCCACTCACTTTAACCTTTAATCCCCTTAAAGTGAACAAGACAAGCTTACACTCTAATCCACTTGAATCCATCCTATCCCTCTCCCATCAATCAATGATGAGGGAGAGAGAAGGGAAGGAAGAGAGAAATTCCTCTATTTTTCAATCATGTTTGTTATGTAATGGTTTGAGGGTAGTGGTGGAGCCACGAAGGAGCGGGCGGGGGCCACTGTCCCCCAACTTTTTTAACTTTTTTTTTTATGTTTTATGTATTTAAAGTTTTTTTTAAATTATATATATTTTTAAGTTTTTTAAATTATGTTTAAATTATGTGTATCATTTTAAATTAGATAGTAATCTACTAAAAATTAATAAAAATCAAATTAGATTTTTTTATTTCTTTTATAAAGTATAATATTTAATATTAATTAATAGTGCAATATAAAATTAAATATAATGAAGAAAAAAATTGTTAAGATAATTTTTATTTTTCTTTACATTGTTTTTTTTGTTTTTTCATGTGTTGTACTTATGTCTTAGTCTTACCTGATTACTTTTGTTACTGAGAAAAAAAAAGTTAATCATAAACTCATTATTTTGTCCTCATCTTTTTCATATCTTCTCTTATTCTTAAAGGGAAAAAAATCACTTAGTAGTGCAATACTTGTTTAATACTTAGCCCTGTTTTTTTATCTTATTATCCTTTTGTATATTCATTTTTGAATATAAAAGAGCAAATAATGTATTATGTGATTTTTTATAGAGGGTTTTTAATTGTAATTTGATTATCATAATTTTTTTTAATAATTTATGTCTCTCAATTTTTTATTAGATTATAATAAATTATTTTTTAGTCTTAAACTTGTTTTATAAATAGGTATATTAATAAAACAAAAATAAAAGAATAAATTTATTTTTTAAAATTGATAAAAAAGAAGTGAAGATGAGAACAAGACAATAAGGTTGTTCATCGCATAAAAATAACAATGATCAAATGAAAGCTTGTGATGACTTTTGAATTGATATGTGCATATTAGTAAAATGGAAAATGAATATTTTGCACATAATATGGTTATTTACATTGAATAAAAAATAGCTAAAAATGAAGTTATGATTCAATTATTTGATAAGTTCAAGAATATGAAAAAATGAATGACAATATTATTTGGATATATGTGTTTTCTGTTATAATGATAGCTATATTAAATTATGTGTTAATTTCTACTGAATTAGTGACAAAAATGTTAAATATATAAATTGAGTATATTACTTTGGCTCCCCCCAGAAATTTTGGCCAAGATTACCTTACTTTTTTTATCAAAATATCTTACTTTTATTTATACATTTCCATATTTTTCCTACGATAAATCAAACTTATATAATGACAATTTTTAATTATTTTTAAAATAAAGTACAATTTGATAATCTTCTTTTTCTTTCATTTAAATATAATTTTTAATCTATCACATCCATCAAAACACTCACAAACTTTAACAAACTTTACTCTTAATCCACCCACTTCCACCTTTAATCCACTTAAAGTGAACCACACAAACTTCACACTGTAATCCCCACTTGATGTCATCCTCTCCCTCTCCATCCAATCATCAACCTTGAAGGAGAGAGAAGAGAAGGAAGAGGGAAATTCTTCTATTTTTAAATCATCTTTGTTATGTCTTGTTTTGAAGGTGATGTCAAGATTACAATTATGTTTGCAATTTATTTTTCAACTTAATTATAAAAATGATGTAAAAATATGACTTTTCAAATTATTTTTACAAAAATAATTAATAACGAAAATTTGAAAATTGTTCTAAAATAAGATTTAAAAAGTAATTATTAATTATAAAACTTTTTATGACATTATTTTATAAATATTTTTAAAATAAAATATTTTATTCTCATTCATACATATTAATATTTTTTTCTACAACAAATCAAACTTATACGGTGACAATTTTTAATCATTTTTAAAATAAAGGACAATTTGGTAATCTTATTTTTCCTTGATTTAAATATAATTTTTAATCTATCACGTCAATCAAATCACTTACAAACTTTAACAAACTGTACTTTAAATCCACCCACTTTCACCTTTAATCCACTTAAAGTGAACAATACAAACTCCACACCCTAATCCACTTGAATTCATCATCTGCCTCTCCCTTCAATCAACCTTGACGGGAGACAGAGGGGAAGTAAGATGAAAATTCCTCTATTTTTCAATCATCTCTGATATGCAATTGTTTGAGGGTGATATCTAGATTACAATTATGTCCACAATTTATTTTTCAGCTTAATTGTGAAAATGCTGTAAAAATATGGCTTTTAAAATTATTTTTCAAACATAATTAATAACAAAAATTTGAAAATTGGTCTAAAATAGGGTTTAAAAAGTAATTATTAATTGTAACAATTTTTATTACATTATATTATAAGTATTTTTCTAATGAAATATGTTATTTTCATTCATACATATGAATATTTTTTTCTACAACAAATCAAACTTATACGGTGATAATTTTTAATCATTTTTAAAATAAAGGACAATTTGGTAATCTTGTTTTTCCTTGATTTAAATATAATTTTTAATCTATCACGTCAATCAAATCACTTACAAACTTTAACAAACTATACTTTAAATCACCCACTTTCACCTTTAATCCACTTAAAGTGAACAACACAAACTTCACACTCTAATCACTTGAATTCATCATCTACCTCTCCCTTCAATAAACCTTGACAGAGACAGAGGGGAAGGAAGATGAAAATTCCTCTATTTTTCAATCATCTCTGTTATGCAATTGTTTGAGGGTGATATCCAGATTACAATTATGTCCACAATTTATTTCTCAGCTTAATTATGAAAATGATGTGAAAATATGGCTTTTGAAATCATTTTTACAAAAATAATTAATAAGGTTTAAAAAGTAATTATTAATTATAAAATGTTTTATTACATTATTTTATAAATATTTTTTTGAATAAAATATTTTATTTTCATTTATATAGATTAATATTTTTTCTACACAAATCAAACTTATACAATCATAATTTTTAATCATTTTTAAAATAAAGTACAACTTGGTAATCTTGTTTTTCCTTGATTTAAATATAATGTTTAATCTATCACATCCATCAAATTACTCACAAACTTTAACAAACTTTACTCTAAATCCGCCCACTTTCACCTTTAATCCACTTAAAGTGAACAACATAAACTTAACACTCTAATCCACTTGAATTCATCATGTCCCTCTCCCTCCAATCAATTTTGGCGGAGAGAGAGGGGAAGGAAGATGGATATTTCTCTATTTTTCAATTATCTTTGTTATGCAATGGTTTGAGGGTGATATCAAGATTACAATTATGTCCGCAATTTATTTTTCAGCTTAATTATGAAAATGATGTAAATATATGGCTTTTGAAATTATTTTTACAAAAATAATTAATAACGAAAGTTTAAAAATTGTTCTAAAATAAGGTTTAAAAAGTTATTATTAATTATAAATTTTTTTATTACATTATTTTATAAATATTTTTTTATTAAAATATTTTATTTACATTTATACATATTAATATTTTTTCTACCACAAATTAAACTTATAGAATGATAATTTTTAATAATTTTTAAATTAAAGCACATTTTGGTAATCTTGTTTTTCCTTAATTTAAATATAATTTTTAATCTATCATGTGAGACCCCACTTTGCCCTCTTCCCTTTTCTTTTTCTTCTTTCCCTTTCACTCTCTCTATACTCTGCTGCCACTCTCACAGACCAACTCATTCCACTCCACTCTTTTCCATTTCTGTTTTCTCTGTCCTCTCTCTAAAGAAGTGAATTAATGCATTCTCCAATTCTACAGCAGTAAACAAACCTGAAACAAGGGCAGAAGCTTCTCCCATAATTGAATCTCTTCCTTGATCCAGTTTCCCCAATTCCCTTCAATTTCAAATTCTGGAACTCTATCCATGCTAAGTCGAACTAGGATTATATTCTCACCTTGTGAACCTGTATTTCAGCTCCCTAGGTGTTGAAATGATGTTTGAATTGCATGAATTGGTGAGTGTTAATTTGTGTGTGAAGAATCTAGGCTCCTGCATGTGGGAACAGGTTCGTAATATGGTATTTTCGCCTAGGCGAGTGACTCTCGCCTGAGCGAAAATACTAGAAAACCCACCCTTGTTCCTACGTGAAGCCTCGCCTAGGCGAGCTGAAGTCGCTTGAGCGAGAGACACTCTCGTCTAAGCGAACCAACTTAGCCTGAGCGAGAGTTCGCCCAGGTTTTTATTTTTGCCACTGTTAGAGCCTCGCTCAAGCGAGATGGCCTCTCGCCTGGGCTAGATTGTCTAGCTTGAGCGAGAATCACTAAAGTGGGAGGTTTGTTGTTCTGTTGTAAAGAATGAAGTTATATGTCTAAATGAAACTTTGCACCACTAGTCT
>Ga0214545_1008617_pt1 | contig 16123 bp, 8 predicted proteins | sample CNSS4metaG_FD_160064 | JGI IMG/M metagenome (GOLD analysis project Ga0214545, IMG submission 160064) | Root nodule microbial communities from cowpea collected in UCLA plant growth center, Los Angeles, California, USA - CNSS4 | ecosystem: Host-associated > Plants > Roots > Nodule | place: USA... | reverse complement strand
AAAACAAAGAAAAAAAAAAAAAAAAAAAAAAAAAAAAAAAAAAAAAAAAAAAAAAAAAAAAAAAAAAAAAAAAAAAAAAAAAAAAAAAAAAAAAAAACCCAAAAAAAAAAAAAAAAAAAAAAAACAGAGAGAAAAGCATCAATGCGTTATTTCACTCTTACTCAAGCTCTAGCAACATAAAAAGGGTCAAAGCAAAACAAGAAAAAAGTACATAGCAAAACGCAGCCACTATAGCAGCCACTGAGTGAAAGATTTGAACACAGCACAAAATCCCTCTAGATTACTAATTAGTAGGAAAATCTGTTATATGGTAGTAGTCCTAAGGGACCTATCTATGTTCTTGGTGATGCAAGAACATTCCTTCCTTGCCCAGAAGGAACATTGATCTCAATGCTGTCAAAAATTCCTGATCCTGATGCTGCACTGTCCTTAATTGGCAATTCTTGGCCTTCACTTTTCTCTGCCTCGCTTTTCTTCACATTGTCTTTGCTTTTTCCCCATACCACTGTATAAAGTCCACTCACAATGATAATAGCTCCAATTACACTGCAAATAAAACACACTTTAATTTTGGTATTTGAAATAAAGAGAGACACTGTATATGTTAAATTCAACATTGAATATTTTCTTACCTTCCCATGTAAACTTGCTCAGCCAAGACAATTGATCCCAATGCAGCAGTGATAATCATACACAGTGGACTGAAAGAAGTCACAAACACAGGTCCACGTTCTCTGGTCACAACTCCTTGTACATAGTATGCCATTCCAGAACACACCACACCCTAGTGAGTTATCAAAACATGAACCATTAACAATTAAACTAAACAATTAGGGTTGAAAGAATGGTTATTAATTGTTAATGATTATTGTAAAGTAAAATGTGTGAAAAGGTACTCACAGAATAAACACAAGCAAGGAGCCTTGAGTCCATGCCTATGGACCAAACACTCATGTCACGTTCAAATATAAGGGTTGCAATTGAACCCTCAAAAATGCCCAAAAAGCAAATCCAAGCTGTGACTGAGAGCTCTGCGGGGTACATCTTCAAAGTGAAAGACTGTAATATTCACAAAACACAGTATCAGAAGTCACATCATTAGTACAGGGACATTTTCATTTTATATATATTTTCTTAGAGCCTAGCATATTCAAATAAAATAAGAATTTATTAAATGGTCATAAAATAATTAATAAATGAAAGAAAAAGAAAGTGCAAGGATAGTGTTATACTTGCAAGATAAAGAAACTAGCCCAACCACCACAACTTGCTAGGAGCATTACTGTGCCAAGCACCCAGTTTTGTTCAGATGGTTGTGTGGTGCTGCCACTTTCATGGTGGGTTGCTTGACCCTTGACGAAGTGAAGGGCTGAGCCTTTGTACAAAGTCATAACCATGGCTCCTGTTACTGTTACTGCGGTTCCAATTACCTTGGCCACGCTGTGTAGTTTTCTCAAATTCACCGTCTCTAACCTGTTACCACATTGCAAGAATAATATAGTATGATTAAGCATGATGCATCCCTTGAAATTCTTGGTTCTTTGCTTAACGCAACTTCCAAACACACATTGCGTTGGATTGCATTACATCAAAGTTTTGATTAATATATATTATGGATATTCTTAAAAGTATGTGAGTATGACCCATTTGTTATGGCACTTGTCAACGGGTGGCCCCATACCATACCATACCATACCATGCATGGTCTTGTCCATCAATGTAGTATAGGGAATGAAAATATCCTGTATGTTGTCTTTGCTGTTCCACTAATTAACTTTGACCCATTAATAATGAATATACTGTGTTTATATTATTAAAATTATTATGCTTTAAGTCTACAAAACTAGATTTATATACTGAAACTTAACCTTATCTTTATAAGATATTTCAGTCTCTTACTTTAAAAACATGTACTTTTTTGTCTATTTTTTTGTTAAATGAAGAAACTAGATAACAAAATATTCTTAGTAGAAAATAATGACAAAAATGGCATCTTTCCTTTTGAAATGTTCCAACAAAAAATTGTTAAATCAAGGGTGATGATATAACTGTCAAGAATATATATGTGTACTGTCCAGAGAGTACTCAGTTCTTCCTTGTGTGAGTGTGCTTTTACTTTTGCGAGCTGTCATTAACATTATGGTGAAAGGATTGAAGCATCTAGTTACCTGAAAATAAGTGCCATTATAAAAGTAATGGCTGGGAGAACATTAACTGTGGCCGATGCAAACGTTGTTGAGGTGTTCTTCATACCCATGTTGTACAAGTTTTGATCAAGCACTGGCCTGTTTTCATCACAGTTATCAGATCATAAATTATCACTAAGAAAATAAAGAATACTATTTCTTTTATAACAAATAAAAAGTACCATGTAATATGTAATCCATAACTTCTTAATCACAATGTTGAAGTATTAAAATTTAAATCAAATCGTAACCAAATCCATGAATAAAGTCATATCTCAAAGTACAGAAGATGCGCCTATTTCGTACTTAGACTAGATGGTAGATTCTTTGTCCAAAAAAGAGTGTCTCTATTTGTCATATTCTATCTCAGTTTTCTTTTTCTGCTTTTTTTTATATATATATATATATATATATATATATATATATATATATATATATATATATATATATATATATATATATTGACAGTGTTTATGCCTGCATCAGGTTATACTGGTGAGATGAAAAAAATATATTTAAACCTATAGGTTATTATATCTATGGTTGAAGAGGTGAATGATTTTCTTCAAAGAGTAACACTAGAGGCATGGACATCCTTTTCCATTACATAGTGATTAAGATAAGGAAAGGAAATTCATAGTCATGATTAAACTATTTTAGTTGCTTAAACTTTAGAGACAGACATCTAGTTGAAATTCAACTCTTAATAGAAAAAAAAAATCAAACTTTCAAAAACCATTTCATATTGGAAAGCTAACTATTCATTTTCTTTTCTTATTATTCATAAATCAAATGTTATAAATGTTAAAATTGCATTGAATGAGTCTCGTAAAGAATTTTATATTATATTATGTTGTGGTGGATTGCTTCCTTAGGTATGATGTGTCCACTAGAAATATGGGCCCACATAATGAGCACCATTGTCGAGTTGTCGCATATCTAATGTGCGATACTTTTTATTATGCAATTAATTTTCCTTAATTTCTTGCAAATTTGTTCTCTACTAGAGCTATAAATAAAGAAAAACATAAGTAACCAGTGTTTACTGAAATTATTAGGTGATTTTGGTGGACTTTTATTAATTAATGTTTACAGTTTTTTAATTGAAAATTTTAAACCCATGTTTATGAAAATGGGTTGAATAATTTTTTCTATCATAGGTGGGCTTTTCCCTACAGGGAAGAATATATATAGACGATGTCTTTCATAGGTAGTATTTAGCGATAATTAATATTAAGGATAAGGGTGTAGGTGTCATAGACACAGCTAGAAAACCATGCATGCATGTGTACATCAAATATTTTTCAGTTGGGTCCATGAAGGGACTTAGAAGAAACAAACAAAATGTACTATATTTAGTACTTCGAATATATGTATATATATATATATACACACACGTGTTGAGAGGTTGAAGAGCCTTACTCAACGAAGCCAAGTACCGCTAGCCTCAGGAACACAGGGAGAGTCATCTTTGGTCGTATTTTTCTGTAAAAAGGGAGCATAAAAAACAAACAAAAACTCATGAATCGTCGCAAGTTAATTAAGGAAAAAGGTTAAAACAGCTACAAAAGGCATAAAATGGAAGAAACATTACTTTTCGTACGTGCTAGTTGTGTGGTAGAGGGGTGATAAAAATGAAAGCTTTGCGCATGGATCTATTTTTGCTCTCATAAACTTTGGTGTATGTTTGTGATTATTAACATGAATGAAATGAGAAAATGGACAAGTTTTACAGAATAGGATGTGTGTGTTTGTTTTGGAGCAATCTTAGTCTAAAAACGACGTTGAATAGAAACAAAGTTATGAAAGTGAAGCAAAAGAATGAGAAGAAAGATTTGAGGAGGAGAGAGACCTTTCAAGAAAAAATGCAAAAGGGGCCATGATGAGAGTGGCAACTATGTGACGGTACACTGAGAGTACCCAATGGCTCATGCCGTGTTTGAAAGAAACCATGGTGATGATATACATTCCTGAGTAACCGAACTGAAGGGACACCATAGCAAGGTAAGGCTTAGCCTTGCGGAACCTTTTGCCAAATCCACCCGAACCATTTTGGTCTTCCATTTTCCCACACACACACACACTACTCTTTCACAAACTCACCAACGAGCTATTTGGTTCACTTGTGAGTTTGTGGATGACATACTTTAGGACGCTGAATGGTCCTTTTATAGGCCCCAAAAGCAAAATTTTAAGAGGCACCGGTTTTCGCAGTAGTGCATGGCACTAACTCTCTCACCTCAATTCTCATTCCCACAGATTCCCTTATCCATTAGGGAAAAGAAAAGAAACATATTCCGAGTACAATTTCCGGAATAATGTTATATATGTATAATAGAATAAAAATATGTAAGGGAAATGTTTTTTGTATATCTCTCTCTTCATCACCCCTTTGTGTTTGTTTATACTAGTGGGAACATTTGATTTGAATGGTAACAAAGTGGAAAAATAGTGCTTAGACATGACGCATGCAAATCAATGATACGTTTTTGTGAGGGGTGTTACGTAAGAATGGATTCTATAATGTGCGGAAGATTTAGAAGTGAAAAAAATGAGCTGGTTAAGGTTTTCACCTATGGTTATGAGAATGTGCATAAAGTAAAAAAATATAGAAAATAAGTTACTGGTCTCGATCCATAGTCATATATGTTCATGTCATAATCCGTAATCATTGAAGTGCGATTTCTTATTTGAATTGAACACATACATCTGGCAATGACGAATAGCATAGGTTGAAGATTTGAAGATGTAATTTAAGACGCTATGTTTGATGGTTTATAGATTATTTGAGAAGTATTGTGTTGGTATGAGAAGTTTGATAATAGGAAAAATCCATTTTTGTTATGTATGATTGAAAAGTTAGTGGGAGTGACGTGGGGAGTAGTGAGTGACAGAGATAGCGTAGAATGATGATAGTGGATGGATCTGATGTTGAATTATTTTAAGCAATGAAAAAGAGTGATTAATTGAGGTCTAACTAATTGGTGGGTGGCCTTCTTGGATTTCAATTACAACAAATAACACTTGATTTATGGCTCCCACGTATGCAATGCAATTTGCGTATGGAATACCTCTTCACCTCAACTTGTCTTCTCAATTAACACTTCTCCCTATTATTACAAACACAATAACCCATTACTATTCATTTCTCTCTTCATATCATCAACTTTTTCAACACATCAAAATAACCCTATTTTAATTCTACAAGACTAAAATATAAGTAATATGTAGATAAATATTTAAGTGTTTCTTTATTATGGGCTCTCTATATACTTAGAGATAACCCTTAACAGAATTTTTACACTGATTTTATATTTATCATTTTATTCTTCGATCTCTTTTTTGCTTTACAAATATCAAAAATTATCTTTTTAATGACTAAATTACTCCTAAAAGTGGATAAATGGTATTTTTTGTGTCAAAAAAGTATTTGCCAAAAAAAAAAAAAAGAAAAAAGAGTTAACAGTATCCTAGTGTTAAAATAATTTAATAATATCTTAAGTCTAAATGTTAAGAATAATTGACAGCTTCTATTCATGTAATGTTAACATTCTAAATGTCAATTATTCTGAATACTGTCTTAAATATCAAGAATAATTGACAGCTTTTATATAATAATGTCTTAAAAAATTGAAACATATTGACAATTAATTTCTACTAAAATAAAATGTTCACATATAAATATTTAGTCCCAATTTAAATGTTATAAGTGGCATGAAGTTTCCTTTCAATGTTTTGAAGAAAATGACTTTTTTTTGAAAAAAAAAAATTCTTCTTTATGTTTGTTTGCTTAAATAATATTTATCTTTGAATAATATCAAGTTATTTTCGTTTTGATCCTTTGATTTTTTCTCTTTTCTCTATAAGTTTTTTTTTTTTTTTTTTTGTTTTTCTCTTTTTTTTTCTTTTATTTTTTTTCTTTTTTTTATAAATTTTTTTTTTTTTTATTTAGCTTTACTCTTATTATGCCGCGATATTACTAATCAAGATTAAAACCTAAGCCTAATATTTCTCAAGTAACACGGACTAAAATGAAAATATTTCTTACAATTTTATAAAGACTGAGACACCAAAATAAACAAGAATAGTGTAAATACAAAAAGCAAACATATATAAAATGACATATAATCTTATATACAAAAGTGACTAAAACATATAAAAAATGTTTTTCTTTTCATATCACAAGGAAGGATTCTTTAAAAAAATTTAAATTTATATAGGTATAATTACAACGAGTAACCTCTCAAAAAATTCAAATGTGTTCATCATGTTGCCATTAATAGACATCAATATTTTGAAATATGTTTTGTATAGTTTCAGAAAATGGATAACAATTAGTTTCTAAATACATATGTAACATTATTATCTCGTGATTATGCGGGGGTTTGTTACGTTGTCCTTTTTACACAGCAAAATAAATTAGAATAATAAAAGAGATTACCCTATATATTTTTAATATCTTAGGTTCATACGTATTTATCACCCTACGCAACAGACAGGAAAAAAATGGTACTCGGACTTATTAGTCTCTTTCTCTCTCTTTGTGACCTAATTTCAATATGCAAAACATTATACAAAACAATAAACTTATTTTCTAATAAGATGAATATCTTATTTATTAAGGGATTGCAAGTAAAACAAATTATCTTATAACAAAAAGTAAAACATGTTGTAGTAAAAAAAATCTTTTAAGAATAAAATATATAAATAAATATAAAAGGGTGAAAGCAAGAATCCAACATTTTAAAAAATACAACTTCCGGAAGCATTTCAAAAACACTACTTCTAGTAGTAGTGTTTTTTTTTTCTTAAAAAAAAAACTCATTTACCACACCTAAATAGAGCTACACAAATTAATAAAAAGTACTATAAACTAGTTGAAGTCTATTTGTTTTTCTGTTTTTTTTTTTACTTGTAATAGTCAACTTCATTCTATTTGAAGGTTACCTTTTCACAGAAGATAATTTTTTTAATTAACTATAAAAGTTACAAATAAAATAACTTAACTTGAGGATGTCATATACCCTGGCAGAGTACTCCTTTTACCTATTATACAGTTTTCTTCGCTGGTAAAAAAATCTTTCACTTTGTTTGTATAAGAAAAAAAAGAAAAACCTAATATAATAAAATTGTATATTTGATAGATGAATGTCAATAACAAAGTCTTGCATTCGAAATAGTGGATCACAAATATCTGAAATTAAATAGTATATATATTGTGCAAACTATCAAACGGACCGCGGCATTTTCATTCCGGTGGAACTAATGCTTGTAATTAACGAAAATATACTATGATTTTTATTTTTTTTACTCTTCTCCTTTATTTTTTGACGTGATTTAGTTGAAGTAATTGATTCTTTAAAAAAAAAAGATAATAGTATATTAATCAATAATTTACACTAAATCACATCAAAAAATAAAGGATGAAAGTCATAATATCATTATTATACTGTTTTTTCACCTTAATTATAAGAATTGATGATAAGAACCATTATTTTAGCTCTCTCTTCGTGTTTAACTAAAAATGTGGATATATTAGAAGATAAAGAAAAATGAAGTATAGTTATTAAGTAATAATTAAGGAAGGAGCATAAAAATGGTTGAGGCGCGAAGGAATTAAAGTTGGTGGTTTCGTGTTTGGATTCCAACAAGCAATTAGGTTGAGGTTGGTGGAATCCACCATATATAATATTGGGCAGCACTATGAGCATGTGCGAAACAAATACTAATAGGTGGGGGTAGGCATAAAGCAAACTAAACCACATTCTCCATTGGTAAATAGTAACATTACTATACATGTATATTATCCTATAACAGATCAATATATACATATATGTGACTCACATTTAACTACACCATTATCTGCCAACACAAATATTGTGGCCGTAGAAAATTAATACACATTTCAACCATTCTTTGTTTCCGATTCAAGGTGGATAAACCTTAATTGCCTTTTCAACCTAGTTAATTTATGGGAATTATAATTTGTTTAGAGATATTATATATCTATCTTATCATAGTGGAAAATATATGAGAAAATCTATTTCATTTTAAAGATATAATCAAAATATATATAGTATATCGGTGAAAATAATTTTTACAACCTAAAATCTAAAATAGAGTTAGATACTCTCTAACTATATTGTTTGACTCATGGGGTTGCATGATATACTTCATTTTAATTTTATAAAATATGTTAAAAAGTTAAACGATTTTACAATTATTTTTCTTATCGACAAAATATTAATTGTTAGTATTTATTTAGTTGGAAAAGTTAAATCTACGATCTTTTCCATCCTTCAAACCAATCTTATTTATATTCAAATATTAACGAAGGAGTTGAACTCACAACCTTTTCCACTGTTCTTTCAACTAGACCAACCTTATAACTCCTCGAGAATAAAATCATAATAGAAATTTTAAACTCCAAAACAGATAATACCTCATATATGATGATTAATTATAACGATGTTATATGAACGGATTCGAAATCGGAACAATAATCTAAAGCAAAAGAGTAAAATAGTTTTGTGATATCAACTTTAAATTGAATGAAAATAGATACACATCCTCTCGTATATTATAATTAGCTAAACTAATGATCTGCGTCACCCCTTTTTCATATCATATTCCTTAGGATTTATTCATATTCTTCCACCCACCAAAAAGAATAGAATGCTGGCATGTTTCAATCTACCTCAGATCAAATCGTTAGAGAGATCAGAAGAGATAAATTTTATGTGTAAAATACCAAGGAACCAGAGAAATTGCATCGGCACCATTCTTATATTCCTTCAGATTGATATATATGTTCCACTATGTCTCCCTCATAATTTCCAGCCATTGTAAATGAAAATGGTTGGGACTCCTTCTTTCTACATTTTAGGTTATGTTACACGTATAACTAAATATAGAATTTGTGTATAAAAGTAAAATCAAGCATCAAAATCAAATGATTATATGTCCAGGTTTTTTACACTTGTTTAAATAATTAACCAAAGAAGAAAAAGAAAAAAAAGCGTCATGAAGGTGGTAAGAATAACAGAAACAAAATTTATATGATGTAAACTTTTTTCGTTTATTTATTTTTTTTACAAAATTAGCTACCATAGCATCTAATTATGACGTTGGTAAGTTGCCTAAAATTACCAAATACATAAAAGTTCTTACTCATGAATAATCGAGTTTGGAAAATTGAATTGCAGTTAGAGATGAAGTACGGAAAGAATTTTAAAACATATCAACTAAGCATATATGTACTCTGACGCATGATATAATAATTGATTTTCCTGTTTATATAATCAGTGTATATGAGCTCATATTTTAGTCTAAAAATTATGGCCACACGTCCCTAACCCTAATCCTCTTTCAATTATTTTCGTGTATATTTTAAAGGAAAGCAAAGACTCTACGTATACGTCTATTTTCTCTATTGCTTTATTTGTTTATGCCACATACAAAGATACTCCTAAGAGACATATTATAATGCTTAAACGTTTCCAACGTATCTTGTTTGCTTTAGAGTTGCTTGTTTTGGGTGGTATTCATTTAGTATACATTTTTGCGTTCTCCTACGTAAGAAGCATATTAAGTGTCAGGAACAATTTGTTACGAAAAGTGGGTCGAATAAATCTAAATAATATAAAATATAATCCTTAAAAAAATGAAGATATATATATATATATATATATATATATAATATCTTTCATCTTGCCCCCCTGTTACTATTTTCGATGTCAATTATGAGTGTGAATCTTGATCAACAGAGGAAGGATTACAGGGGAGAATGTCGATTCTCTGTTCTGTGTGAATCTTAGAACGTTGGTGTTTTAGGAGATATATAGGACTGACATCTACCATGGGAATCGCACTGTAGGGCAATGGGAAGATTGAGATTTAACCCGAGTCATGTTGATAAAGAACTAAAGTATTATCATTATTTTAATTTTATTTAACAATGTTAGAATTAGGTTTTTCGAGTAAGTTTTAAGGTTTTGAAGGTTTAATTATTAATAAAATGTTGGATGCGAAATTTGGAATTTCTTTCTATTCTAAAATTTGATGCAGTTTGGTATTCAAACTTTAAAATAAATAAATAAATAAAATTTTTTAATCCAACTGTATTATATTTTTTTTTTGTCAAATAGCATTTTAAGCTGACGTAAAGTTGTTTACATTGTTTAATACGTTTCAGCTCAATGTAATCTTGGAACGTTATTTAACATATAAAAAAATTAACGTAAGAGAACTATCCATTTATTTTTAAACTTTAGGGATCCAAATATATAAAAATTTAGGACAAGAACAAATTTTGATTTCGTGTTCAAGTTTGGAGACTAAAAACATATTTAACCCTTAAAAAAGTAAGAGTTAAAGTTTTATAAAAAGAATAATAGTAAATTCATGAAAAACTAAATCGCAATGAACTGAAAATCAAACTAGAAAATTAAATTTAAGAATTTAGAAATCAATGATAAGAGAAAGTGTTGAAAATCAAATTACATTCTTAAAATGTGAAGAAAAAGTGTAGAGGATTTGATGGGAGACCCTAAGCCAAGAGACCAACAACTAGGACTATGATGAAGAGCATATAATAAAATTAGGTTTTAACTAACTTTAGTAGACCCAAGCTACTCTCAACATGAGTCATCCCTAGTGTAAAATAAAATGTATAAAATAGGAACAAACACATTTATACTTGAACAAAATAGTCTAGGTTATTTAGGTCAAGTATAGATTATTTTGGTGTTGTAGTGTAGAATTGTATATTAGGGTTAGATTAAGGTTAAGATAGTCTTACTCGAGTTTCAATTGAGCTCATTAGTCTAGGAGAAACCCCAGACCAGCCAAGGCACAAAAGAGGTACACACTTTGCACATTTTGAGCACATGTTTAAATGTGGAAAGCATGAGTTTAAACCCCACACCACACCCATCTTTTTAGGATCACATATGGAATTCAAATTTGAATTTCTCTCCCTTTTGGCTCTTGAAATTTGACCACCTAGTCTTTAAATATGATCTTCACCTCTTTGTATTTTTCACTTTTGAAAGTAAATTATGATTAACAAATTGCATCTCAACTTGTTCTTGAGTCTCCCTAGGATAACCCTTTCAAACTCAAATCTTCTTAGTCATCTTCCTTGAGAGTTAGTCGAACCTCTCTATTAGAGAAAAAATTTAAACACCCTAAGATTTTGATGAAATGTTGAAAATAGAAAAGTATTGATGAGTCCATCATGGGCCTAACTCTAAGCCCACATGCATCTCAAAGCCCAAGCACACTCAAAGGCTTAATAACAAGAGGAATGCTTAGAAAGATTCAAATGGGCTTTGTTCAAGAGGATCAAAATCATCATGGGCTTCATATGTTGTTTTCATAGGCCAAAGAAGATATCAAGATATGAGAGGGTGCATGTAGGAGCATTAGAGTAGAATTATTTTGGGCCAAATGTTAGGCCATGTTTTTGTAGAATGAATGTTAAAGTACTTTGTTGGTTAGCCTTTAAATTGGGCTAATTTAAGCCCAATTACACATTTAAAGTAGCTTCAAGGTTGCTTACTTTGTACTAAGGAACCCCTTAATACACAGTAAGGGCCACCAAAAACTTTCAAAGCCACTTACCCTGTGCTAAGGAACCCCTCAGTGCACAGTAAGCGACCTTCAACACTTCTTATGTTGCTCACTCTACACTGAGGGATATCCTAGCATGCAGTAGGCGACCAGAAGCATCCAACTGATATGCAATAAGGAAACCTCCACACAACCATCAACGTTCAACAAGTTACCCACAATACACTATGAAGTTGTACGAATAAGAGGTAATCATCCATATCCACTCAGCTGACCATGCAGCCCAAACAAAATCCAGCCCCTGGATCTCACATGTCCAATTATCGGATACCATATACTTAGAATCTCCCATAAAGTATGTGGTATCCATCCATGTTGGCTCGTAAGCTGCCTACTAGCAACTATTAATGGTTCTTCTTGTAATTTCACCCATTTCTACTGGATCAAGAAATAGTTAAAAGAGGTATTTTTGGCCCAAAGGCCCATTCTAGATAGGACCCACAGGTAAAAAAAGTATAAATAGCACACTATTTTATGCATTGATTACGCATTAAAATATTCTCTAAATCCCTAACATCACTAGTGCTAACTTAAGATCAGGGTATCTTTTGCAGGCACACCTACGCTGTCATCGGAGTTTCACCGGAGTAAGGAGACGTCAAGCCAACAACCAGACATTAGAGCAATCGAGCAAACTTGTGGAGTACAACTTGGTCCTATAAGAACAAAAGCTTTAACAATCTCACGTTGTTCTTGAATTCACGTTTGCATATGACTCAAGTTAAGGTTTGATGTTATGTTTTGGTAATTTACGCTTTTGATTTTGCTCCATGAGGCATTTTCATTTTGAATTATTTTATTGCTCCATTTCCACGGCTTGCTAAATTATGTGTATTGACTCCTTGAAGGAAAATGCAATGAAACTTTGAGGTCCTATTGGTTTTGTTTTTTCTGCCTTTTCTTTATCTTGAATTTGTGGAATGTATGTGCTTGTTTTGTTTATGCTTGATTTACAAATTGGGTGCATGTGTTTTGGGTTGGGCTATGTTTATGTTTAATGTTTGTAGCTTGGCTGTCACGAATTCATGGATGTATGCAATGCTTAATTGCGTATTGAAACTGGTTTGTAACCTTCACTTAGTGAGTTATGCTCGAGTGGATTGAGAGTGGGTAGAGGTTTTTAATTTCGTGACATATAATAAGTGGAATTGTATTTGAATGAAGGTGTTAGTACAATTTAACCACTGTTTCGTTTCATATAATCTGTTGTTAGCATTTTTTTAGTTTTGAATCTGCCACCCCCTCCCCCTTTGTGTTGCATCTGGAATCTCTGAATGAAAATATTGGTCATTGGGAGACGACCTTGGGTTGATTCCTAAGTACTATATTTAAATGTTTTATTTGGTTATGTACGACCTCGATCAATGGATGAGAGGATGAAACACCAAATACAATAACAAACAAAAAAGATACATAAAACAAAACAATATGGGGAAGAGGGAAGTCATCTTTTAGGATGGGGATTGAGTTTGGCTCCATTTGAGAAAAGATAGATTTCCAAAACAAAGGAAGTCCAAACTCAACTCCCATGGGGATGGTCCCTTTTAAGTGGTCATAAGAGTGAATAACAATACATATAGGTTAGATATGCCAGTATGAAGTCAATGCTCCTTCTTCAAGGATTTATAAACCAATCTATAAATTGTCTATTCTTTATATTTTTCCTTTACTTTATATCTATGCAAAACATTTAAAATTTCTACAAGCTCTATTCATCCACATTTCAGAGCCATCTTCCACCAACATTGTTCACTTTTAACATCCATTTTATAGAGTTTCATATTTCTAAGTTGCAAATGATTTAAAGATGTGGGTTGCTCCAAGTCTTATGGTCAATGCATAGGTATTTATGTAGTCTATGTCTTCCAACCTATGATGCACCGATACTTTAACTTAGGTTACGTATTCGTGTCCGACACATATCGTGTCCGATACTTTAGGATACTTTAATGATATTTATCAATGAAGTATCTAATTTATAAAGTCGTAGTACTCTATAATGAAATTTTTGAATAATGATCAATTTTAGTGACAAAAAATAATTAGTCACTATATAGTGACCAAATTGACAACTAAAATAGTTCCAAAAAATTATAATTGGTCTCTAAATTGATAATTAAAATAGTTTCAATTATGAATTGATTTTTAAATTGGTCACTAACACTAGCTACTAGATTTTGGCAACCAAAATAATTGGTCTCTAATTAGGAAATTTAGATTTACACATTAACAATCATATCTTTATTATGTTTGTAAGAATTATTATACATTTTTTAATATCACGTATCTATCACGTATCATATCCTATTATTTTGAAAATAAACGTATCGACGTATCGGATACATGTATCGTAATGTATCGTATCTGTGCATCATAGCTTCCAATTTGTATTCTTTGGCCCATAGTCTTATCTTGTTACTCACAATGTTAGCTTACTCATCCAACATGTTCATGCTATATAACAAAAAGTTGTTGGTTTAACAAGGTTCACACTTAAATGAAAAGATTTGAAATATAAGTCTTCCTTTCTCTAGGATATGAACTTAGGATTTACAAATATGAGATCACTTTATTCCTTTTAAAAAATATAAAACCACATTAAATAATAAATATATAAAGATCAAATATTGAATCTTACTATAAATATAGAGAAAAAAATATTATTAAACCAATTTTGTATAGAATCAACACGTAATTAACATATTTTTTACTATTTTTTTTTTAGAAATGTGTTATCAAACAGGTGGTTCTTAAAACGGACCAGGCCTGTTTTGCATGCATATTATATGATTTTAGTCATAGTTTTTGTCACATAAAAGTGATTTCGAAACTTAAAAAAGAATAGAATATTAAACCTTATTTCCTGTGTTTTACTACATTTAATAATAAAAAATGATGTTGAATGAAATAAATAAGAAAAACCATGTTCCTTTCGCTTATAGTATTTCAGCAAGGACTGAACCATGCGACTAGACTCCAAAGTTTACAGTGGCAGCAAACACACTAATAATATAAACAACAGAAATTTTACGGTTCAGTCCAAAAACACACACAATGTCTTAAAGAAAGATTATAAAACTGAACTAAAAACCGACCACAGACATACACTTGAAAAAAAAAAAAGGAGAAAAAAATTAAAAAAAAGGCGGTCACGCACTTCACGTGAAAAAACGCCGCTGCACTCAGACCACTTTGTACCTCCTCTTTTTAAAATCAGTGTGGTAGCTACTACCACATCAGCAAGTTCCAACTTTATACATTTTTAAATGTTTATTTTAAAAGAATTTTTCAAATCATGGAGATGATACATGGACTAAATAAGACCAATTTGCATCAAATGAGTCCAAAACTTACTTTTTATAAAATGAAATTAAATTTAAATTCATTTCTTAAAATATATCAAAATTATTTTAAAAAATATTTTAATAATTTTTTTATGTGTGTTACAAAAATTGACAAAAACTCAAATAAAATAAATTTTTAAGACAAAAGTGATTAATGTCTTTGAGAATTTATCATATTGCGTAAGTCTCTAATAAATTAGATATTTCTAAAGAACTCAAAACTAGTAATAAGGAAACTCTATATAGTAAAATACTTTAAATACATCACAAGGAAAAAGTTAGATGAGGAAAAAGATAGATGAGTGAAGAAGAGTTTTAAAGGACTATATGAGTACCTTTCAATAAAATTGTTTAACAACCTTTCAATAAAACAAAATTCTTTTTAATATATTAAATGTTCTTTATGTCGCTAAAAATGTAAACAAAAACATTATAATAGACTGAAAAATGTTTTAATTAATTAATTTCACGTAACTTTTTAAATATATAAGTTCTTTCTATTTTAATTAATTAGAATTAGCTTTCATTAGTGCCAAAAATCTTATCCTTAAAAAATACATTTAAGTCTAATTTATATTTATAAAATATTAAATTATAACACTTATATATAATAATTTAATAACATTTTTTGTCAATATGAGATGGATATAATGTTATATCGAGAATCACAGATTTTGAATATAAGATTATATGTAAAAGAATATATTAAAATGTATTTGTAAAGAAAATGAATGACCACAAATTAATTTTAATATTTATTGAATAGATACTATATACCAAAGTGAAAAAAATACAAAAGAGAAATATATTGACGATATATTTATAGGTGCTTTAATCCTAGGTAAAACAATAAATTTATTAAAACAAATTTTAATCATTTAAAAAAATTTAAATTTAACTCAATTTACGTTTACATTAAACTCGTCTAAAATTGAATTTTAAAGTTAAATACTTATAATA
>Ga0214545_1008613_pt1:0-15000 | contig 16131 bp, 9 predicted proteins | sample CNSS4metaG_FD_160064 | JGI IMG/M metagenome (GOLD analysis project Ga0214545, IMG submission 160064) | Root nodule microbial communities from cowpea collected in UCLA plant growth center, Los Angeles, California, USA - CNSS4 | ecosystem: Host-associated > Plants > Roots > Nodule | place... | reverse complement strand
TATAAATGTTATATTGATATTTGTTATTACAAATGACTTATAAAATTAATTACTCATATTTATATTAAAATTTAGTAGTAAAAGTTATAAATAACAAAACATGAGTATAACAATTTCAATAATACTCATTTTTTTATTAAAAATAACGTCATAACATATTACTTTTTTTCTTAATTGTTAATCCATGTTTTGTTATTCATGACTTTTATCACTAAACTTTAATATAAATATCAATACTTAATTTTGTAAGTCATTTTTTAATAACAAATATCAATATAACATTTATATAAATAATAAATTTTGTCTTAAAAGAGATACAATATTTCTCTATTTTGAAAAAAGTATTCCGACTAAATTGAAACAAATAGAGTGCGGACTAAATTGAAACAAATAAACATATATGAGAACTAAATTAAAACAAATAGACATATGTAGGGACTAAATTGAAATCAAGACTGACATTTGGCAAAGATATTAACACTTGGCAAAGATACTGACACTTGGCAAAGATACTGACACGTGACAGTACCTTGCCAGGTGGCATTGACAATACCACGTGTCACGCTAAGGATCTGACACGTGGCAAAAAAAATTTTTAAAAATCAAAAATAAAATTCAACAATTAAAAAGAAATATCAGAGGCTAACACTAGGTATGTCGTTAACGGTGTTAATAATTTTTTTCTGAAAGAGACCTAATTGAAACATTTTTTCAAAAGTTGGGATGAAATTGAAACTTTTCTAAAAGCGGGTACCAAACAAAATTTTCCGAATGAAAATGAGTATCAATCGACTAATTAAATCAAAATATTAATAGGACTTTTAGCCATTCCAATGCCTAAAAAGTACTTAAGATTCTTAGATCTTTCATGTGAAAGCAATGACTTAAGTAGGCTTTAAAAGATGTAATAAGTGCTTCATTATTACCAGAGATAACGAGATTATCAACATAAACCAATACATTGAGGTGAAGGTCGTCATGATGGAGTGTAAAGAGAGAATAGTCTGAGTAAGATTATGTGAATCCATATTGTTGCAGGAAACTCTTCAACTTACCAATCCAACAATAAGGGCTTGTTTCAAGCCATATAAAGATTTACGTAACTTGCAGACTTTAGTGGAATCACGAGATTTGGAAGCCAGGAGGCAACTTCATGTATATTTCCTCATCAAGTTCACTGTGTAGAAAAACATTATGAACATCCATTTGATGAAGTACGAAATGTAACCATCTTTACAGATGGTGGAAAGGTCTCGTGAAAATCTAAACCTTCAACCTAATTATTCCCTAAAACAACAAGGCATGGTTTAAACCTTTCAATAGATTCATCTGCATGATATTTGATTTGAAAGACCCACTTACATCTAATAGCCCTTTTCCTAAAAGGTAGATGCACTACATACCAAGTCTAACTATTTTCAAGAGCTTGAATTTCTTATTGCATTGCATGCCATCAATGGTCATGTTGAACAACAACAACGAAAGTTTTGGGCTCAATTTCTTTATTAATAACTACCAAAAACTAGTTGTGACAAGAAGAGAATTTAGTACAACTGACACAATTAGCTATAGGATAAGGCGTACCAAAGGAGCTTGATAGAGTGATTGAATGGGGTGAGGGATCAATCTTGTGAACGGTATTGGTAACTTAGTCACGTAAAATATTTGAAGGTATATTTGTGTGATGACCACGAGCCAAAGCATCTTTGTGGTTATGTGTTCAAGTGTACCCCCTGTAGCATTTCCTGAGTCAATGAGATAGATGAGAGACTATCTGATGTTGAGAGAGATTTAGTGTTTAGTGGCGCATTCAAGTGCGATTGAGATATAAGAGGAAGATCATCATCAATAATTGTAACATCCCTACCGGATATTACGGATTTAACAAAAATAAAACAAAAATAATACATCAGCATCATTTATGTAAAAACTCATTTATTAATAATGCCTCATTTCCCAAAACACGGGAAAAGTAAAAACTTCATTAAAATCACCAATAAGTCTATACATACAAAAATGTGAGTTTAGTCAAGTAGGCCATGAGCCTTTACATCATATGTTAAAATAGAGTGAAAAAAACATGAACATAAAAAAATCCCCATAATCAGCCCCTCTCCGCAGCTAAGCCTCACCAGCTCCACCTGCATCATCACCTGCTCACGTGTACCGCGTACACGATCATCGCCAAACACAAGCAGATAGGGTGAGCTAACAGTTAAAACATACAAAATATATATCACATTTACATATACATGTTAACCAGTACAAATAGTATAACAACAACACAATTCTTCTTTATACTGCATGGCCACAACCATATCAAGTATCTTTTCTCTTCCCACAGAATCTTACTCTATTTCCATCACATGGCCACCACCATGTGCACCGGTGCACTTAATGGAAGTCACGTTACCTTCCCTCCACATGGCCACCACCATGCATAATAAGTACATAAGGAAACCTCGCTTGAGTTCTTCTCATGGCCATAACCATGCAAGCAGTGTTCTATATCTTCTATTGAGTATCTCCAGGTGTCTTGCTGCCACACCTACCGGCCACAACTGATAGAGCACGTGCGGAAACCATGTTACGGATCACACACCGTAACGCCAGGTGGAGTTCCCAAATACGAACATAGTCCGTAACGTCCCAGGACTACCAAACTCGTCAGCAACCATTGAGGAGGGCAATCCATCTGGACCCATCCGTACTGGCCACAACTAGCACACTCACACCGGCACACTCGCCAACCTGAGCTACAACTCAAGGTTCCTCGTGTTCATTCGCTATCCCGAGCCACAACTCAAGGGAAGTCATTCCGGGCGACAACCCATAGAATGCCACGTGCTTAACCCCTATCCCGAGCCACAACTCAAGGATACGTTCCGGGCCACAACCCATGGAACACCAACAAGCTCACCATCTAGATATCTTAGAAGCCTTATAGATCACACATCACCATTCAACTTCGATCAATCCAATGTTACAAATTTATTGCTTCTAAACCTATCATTCATCCATCTCTGGGCTTAAACATCCAACTTTCACCTAAGCATTCCAGTTCACCTCGCTTAGGCTAGGTTACCTCGCCTGAGCGAGCACCATACACAAAACCAACCATGTACCCTCGCTTAGGCGAGTCACACTCGCCTGGGCGAGATCACGTTTTGCCCAAAACTCACCTCTCTCGCTTGGGCTGCAAGTGAACTCCCATCAGAATGCTCTTCGAACTCTCGCTCAAGCGAGAGTCTCTCACCTGAGCGAGATGCGATTTCGCCTAAGAAACAAACCTCGCCTACGCGAGTTACGCAACCAATGCACTCGAGACACCCACGGATTCTCGCTTGGGCGAGTCACCCTCGCCTAAGCGAGTTGGTCTGTCGCCCAAAACCAAATCACGTCGCCTGAGCGAACTACTCGAGCAGAGAGAGGTTTATGAGTCCCTGCATGTCTCGCCTAGGCGAGCCTAGCTCGCCTGAGCGAAAATTGTAGGTTCTGGCACTGATTCACGCATACAGCATTGCACTAGAGACTCAAAACACAACACAAACATACCAATTCATTCAGCATAACTTAGATAGGCATATGAACATAATTGGACACGAAGTTATGCCCCAACAATCCAACTTTGCATAATCACAGAATACCCCGAACACAACCCCATTATATGCATGCATTTAGGTCAATTTCCATGAAACAGTCCCCAAAAACCCATAACCCCAAATTCAGGGTACAAAACATATCAGAATCACCAGCATACGATAGTTAAAACGAAAATTCAGGTTCAGCTCCCCTAACCTGAAACTTCCCTGCTTTAAGCTTGAAATTAAAGGATTTCCTTTGATCACCAAGGGCTGACAGTACCACCACGTTCGTTTCCCCTCTCTACTTCACTCCCAATTCTCCTTTCACTCTCAAATTTCGTCCTCCCTCTAGAGCTCTCAGAAAAACAACTTTCCAAACCCTGTTCTCCTCTCAAAAAGTGCCTTTTATAGGTCTTAATATTTGGTAAATTAAAAAAACGGGAATATGATTTTTGGTAAATTAAAAAAACGGGAATATGATTTAATTTGGGTTTTTATTGCTTTTCAAGGCTATGACTTGATTGTTTCTCAGCCCTTTAGCTGCCCACTTTCTGCTAGGTTTCTCCACCTATTCATATTCAGCCCACAACTAAAGTTTAAGCCAAAAAGAGTTAAATTTGACTCACCAAGGTTTGAACCCATGACCTTCCCAATGCCAAGTCAAAGCTAACCACCAAGCCAACTTATGTTTCTTGCTACCACACACTATTCAAGCATTATCTCGTACAAAATGCGGCGCAACATACCATTAAAACAACAATAACAAAACTAAACACAATTGGCATCCATACGACTTGGACCCAAGTCCTTTCACACAATCAAAGTACTCTCAACCACATGAGCTAGCACTTTTCCACATCATACATAACATAATTTAATGTCATAAATGCACTAGCCTCCCGCATTTATTAATTAATTATTAATTTAATTAATTAAATTCGCGGGTCTTACAATAATCACATCTGTAGAAAGGGAAGGAGAGGGAACATTGCATAAGGATTAATCATGTTCAAGAGATATGATTGATTCAAAATTAAACTCATATCCATAGAACATAACATTGCATGAGACAATACATTTTTGACTCAATATCATACAATCTCCAACTTTTCTTACCATACGGATAACCCATAAAAATACATTTCCTGCTCTTGCTCCATGATATTGATTATGGGCATAACACAAGTGTAACATGTTAGAATTAATTGACAAATTAATTCTATTAGTGACTCATTTGAAATATTATGATGGACATAATTATGATTTAATAAAATCTAAAGACTTATTGGTTATTATTATGAGAAGTGATAATAAAATAAAATAAAGATAAGATAAAATAAAAATCAATTTGATGGACGTTGGTTTAAAAGGGTATTGGGGTTCTGTCTCTGGCCATAAGGTTCTTTTCACAGTAACCCATCAAGAACGTGTGAGAAGAGAAAGAAAAGCAAAGAGATAGATTGGGTAACGGTGGCTGAAGAGCACACAGTATGAAAGGTTGAAGAATGCATATTCACAGGATCTCTCATGAATCAAGGTTAGTGCTTTATTATGTTTATCATGTGAGAATCCTAAATTCTAAAGATCCTTAATTAGTTTTACATGTGGTATCAGAGCAAGGTTGTAGGATTTATGATTCTTCTATTATGTGATGTTTCTCCTTTATGATGTTTTCCTTTAATGTTATAAACCCTAATTTATTTTATCCCCAATCTTCATGAACTCTAATTATTACTCAAGGGTTTATAATTGTAATGCCTTTATGAATATTTTTAAGTTGTGTATGAACACTGCTGCTGCCATTAACAATCGCATCCCCGCATCCCGTTTTGCTGCTGCCACTAATTGGAATCATGTGTGTCGTTACTGTTACGTTTGTAGTATTAAAGTTGTTTAATTTTAATTTGGAATAAAGTAATGAATGCAGTAATGTGTAAATGGCTTAAAACCGTTACTGTGTGAATGGCAAAGTGAATGATATTGAAAGTTTTAGTTTTATTGGTGTGAACGTGCATCGCGCATCAGTTAAGATGAATAATTTTTTTTATTGGTTTATGTCACCAATAAATTAATATTAATTATTTTGTTTATATAAATAATTAATAATTTTATTTTAATTTGCAATAATATTTATGTTTGTTATTGTTAAATTAAAATTAATGAAGATGCTATATAAAGTTTATAGCAATTAAATGTGTATTTATTTATTTGAAATTAAGTATGATAAATTTGTTAGTCACCAAAGTGGCTAAAATTTTAAAGTTTTTGTGATTTCAAATTATTAATGTTTTTTATTTCAATTACCCTTAGTATGGATGCTAATTTATGAATAATTAAATTTATGAGTTAATTGAAATTCATTAATTATAAGACATTTTAGGATTGCCCAAAGGTTAATTAATTGTTCTTATAATTAATGTGCATGATTGTAGATAATTTTGTATGTGTCACTAGTTTTATTTATATACCCAAAGGTAGTAGGTGATTCTAGTTGATGCATATTTTAATTATCAATAATGTTATAATGTGATTAACATCATTATGCTTATGTTTGTGTATTAGTGGATCTCCCAAAGGAGAACATTAGTATGATTGTTTATATCTGAATCTGTTTTTACATTTAGTTTTATGACTCAAAGCATTAACGCTAGGCATGTGTTAATTGCAGTCTCTGTTTCGGTATCTTTACACTCGCATGCTTCGTCTGTTCCAGTCTTTAATGGGTTGAATTTTCCTGACTGGAGTGAGCAAGTCCAATTTCACTTAGGTGTGTTGGATCTTGATCTAGCTTTTCAAGTTGAAAAGCCGACTGCTATCACAGATGCTAGTAGCAATGAAGAGAAAGCCCATTACAAAGCTTGGGCAAGATCTAACAGACTTAGCTTAATGTTTATGAGAATGAGCATAGCAAGCAATATAAAGTCAGCTCTTCCCAAAACTGATGACGCAAAAGAATTTATGAAATTTGTGGAAGAGTGCTCCCAAACTGCTGATAAGTCTCTCGCTGGGACACTGATGAGTACGTTGACCACTATGAAGTTTGACGGTTCACGTACTATGCATGAGCATGTGATCGAGAAGACAAATATCGCAGCAAGATTTAAGTCTTTAGGAATGGCAGTGGATGAAGGTTTTCTCGTGTAGTTTATTCTGAACTCATTACCGTCTGAGTATGGTCTGTTCCAAATGAACTACAACACCATGAAAGACAAGTGGAATGTGCATGAATTGCACAGTATGCTAGTTCAGGAGGAGACCCGACTGAAGAACTTAGGAAGCCACTCTATTCAATATGTGAAGAATCAAGGAGCTGTTGGAAAGAAAGTTGCTAAGAAACATGGAAAGGGTAAAGGACCACTGAAGATTGACGAGTCCTCAACCAAAATCCAGAAGAAAAATGACAAATGTCATTTCTGCGGGAAGTCTGGACATTTCCAGAAGGACTGCATAAAGCGTAAGGCTTGGTTCGAAAAGAAAGGTGAGCATAATGCTTACGTATGTTTTGAATCAAACTTAACTGAAGTTCCCCATAATACGTGGTGGATTGATTATGGATGTACGACTCATGTTTCTAATGTGATGCAGGGATTTCTTATAACCCGAACCATAAACCCAAATGAGAAGTTTGTCTTCATGGGCAATAAAGAGAAACTTCCAGTGGAAGCGGTCGGGACTTATCGTCTAATCCTCGACACTAGATATCACTTAGACCTTATGGATACTTTTTATGTACCTAGTATCACTAGGAATTTAATTTCTTTGTCTAAACTTGATATTGCTGGATATTCTTTTAAGTTTGGGAATGGTTGTTTTAGTTTGTTTAAGCGTACTTTTATAATTGGATCTAGTACACTTTATGATGGATTGTATAAATTGAATTTGGATAATTTATATGCTAAAACTCTTATGACTTTGCATCACAATGTTGGCACTAAACGTAGTTTAGTGGATGAACGATCTGCTTACTTGTGGCATAAACGTTTGGGACATATTTCCAAAGAAAGAATGCAAAGATTAGTAAAGAATGAAATCCTTCCGGATTTAGATTTTGCAGATCTGAATGTGTGTGTGGATTGTATTAAAGGCAAACAAACAAAACACACAAAGAAAGGAGTCACGAGAAGCACTCAGCTTCTTGAAATCATACACACCGATATATAAAGGTCTGATAGAGGTAGTGAATATTATGGAAGATATGATGAAAGTGGACAACATCCTGGTTTGTTCGCTAAGTTCCTTGAGAAACGTGGTATTTGTGCTCAATACACAATGTCAAGCACACCACAACAAAATAGTGTATCAGAAAGGTGTAATCGAACCTTACTGGATATGGTTAGGAGTATGTTAAGTAATTCATGTTTACCTGTATCATTGTGGATGTATGCTTTAAAGAATGTCATGTATTTGTTGAACATGGTTCCTAGTAAAGCTGTTCAAAAGACTCCTTTTGAGTTATGGACGAGTAGGAAACCCAGTTTGAGACACCTGCATGTTTGAGGTTGTCAAGCAGAAGTAAGAATATACAATCCGTAAGAAAAGAAACTGGATGAAAGAACAATCAGTGGATTTTTCATTGGTTATCCAGAAAAATAAAAAAGGTATATGTTTTACTGTCCTACCCATAGTACAAGAATCGTTGAAACTTAAAATGTTCGGTTCATTGAGAATGGTGAAACTAGTGGGAGTGAAGCTTCACGAAATGTGGAGATTAAGGAAGTTAGAGTACAAGTTCCTATAACTAGTACTTCTTTATCAAGAGTTGTTGTTCCATATGTTGTAAAAACTCAAAAAAATCAAGAAGAACAATAAATTAATGATCTCGTGGTTAAGTTCCAATACAGAAAGGAGACAAGTTTAGTCTCATGCAATGTCCAAAGAATGATTTGGAACAAAAATAGATGGAAAATATCCTTTATGCATCTGTTGTTGGGAGTTTGATGTATACTCAAACATGTACGAGGTCAGATATTAGCTTTGCAGTTGGTATGCTTGGTAGATACTAAAGTATTCCAGGCATTGGAAAGCTGCAAAGAAAGTTTTAAGATACCTACAAGGAACAAAGAATCACATGCTTACTTATAGAAAATCTGATCACCTTGAGGTGATAGGTTATACAGATTCAGACTTTCCTGGCTGTGTGGATACAAGAAAGTCTACATTTGGTTATGTGTATCTTTTAACCAGATGAGCAATTTCATGGAAAAGTGCGAAGCAGTCTGTCATTGCTGCATTCACCATGGAAGCTCAATTTGTGGCATGCTTTGAGGCCACAATTTTGGCTAATTAGTTGCGGAACTTTATTTCAGGACTTGGAGTAGTCGACAGTATTTCCAAGCCCCTAAAAATTTATTGTGATAATTTCGCAACAGTCTTCTTTTCTAAAAACGACAAGTATTCCAAAGGTGCTAAGCATATGGAGTTGAAATATTTTGCCGTTAAAGAAGAAGTTCAGAAACGTAGAATGTCAATAGAACATATTAGCACAGATCTTATGATTGCTGACCCTTTAACAAAAGGGTTACCGCCCAAATTGTATGCTGGCTATGTAAAGAATATGGGTAGTGAATGTTAAATGTTGAATGTTAATGTTTTTAATGTTTATGTGACACTCTAAGCTCCCTAATGTATAAATTTCTGAAATCTTTGTTTTCTTCTTTATGTTTATGCATGCAAATTATGATGAAAAAAACAAATTATGTTATGTTATTGTTTTGTAAAATGACATTATGTTTGAACTCATTATGGACTTCTCATTTTTAAGGTCATATTAAGGAGAAATGGATGATATAGTAGTACATGGAAGGGATCATGTCGACCGAATAATGTGTAACCGCCATGACTCTTATTATTTCTGTATCTTTAATTATGAATAATGATGGAACCAATTTATAAGGTCTTTTAATGTGCATTATGTTTATGTATTAAATCACATAATGTTATGACATCATATGAGTCAAGTGGGAGAATGTTAGAATTAATTGACGAATTAATTCTATTAGTGACTCATTTGAAATATTATGATGGGCCCAATTGTGATTTAATAAAATCTAAAGACTTATTGGTTATTATTATGAGAAGTGATAATAAAATAAAATAAAGATAAGATAAAATAAAAACCAACTTGATGGACGTTGGTTTAAAAAGGGATTGGGGTTCTGTCTCTGGCCATAAGGTTCTTTTCACAGTAACCCATCAAAAACCTGTGAGAAGAGAAAGAAAGGCAAAGAGATAGATTGGGTAACAGTGGTTGAAGAGCACACAGTATTAAAGGTTGAAGAACGCATATTCACAAGATCTCTCATGGATCAAGGTTAATGCTCTATTATGTTTATCGTGTGAGAATCCTAAATTCTAAAGATCCTTAATTAGTTTTACATAACACTCCAATTTTGGGATGTCATGGAAAGTTAGAAAACGAATGCGTTTGACGGAAAAGGATTATCATTGAAAATGTATTAATAAAAAAACTTTTAATTTGATTTAAGTTACATAGTTCAAAACGTCACTTTGTCAAAAAAATTCAAATAACAATTACGAACAAAAGTAAATTACATAGTTTGTAGTATCTGATTTAAAACAACTAAATAAATTATAAAAACTCCTGAGTCCACCCCAGCCTCTCGTCAATCTACTTCATGCCAAAATTATCTGTAATATCATTTGCTCCCATATAACACACACGTTATACGATCATCGCACATACAACAAACACACAAACAACCAAATAGGGGTAAACTAACCATAAACAATGATATATAAAAGAATTTTGTAAATAAAACACGACAATAATACTCAACATCTCATTCAAGTAACACTTAAGCATTAAGATCACAATCAAACTTTATTTTGAACACACAACCCCCAACATCCAAACAACCATATCAAACCAAGAGACTATCACATTCATCTAGAATTCTTAAACATAGTAATCATAATCAAGCTTCTGTTTTCCACGACCTTTTACCCCACAACAACATCTAGTTTCCTAGAAATAGATGGTTCGACGTGTCCCACTATCGCAGCCAGACTGTCTCCCTTATTCCTCAAGGAATTATGAGTAAAATCGTCGATGCATCGCACACCGGGCACTATACTCGCAACGAGCCAAAATAAGGTAAAACATCTTTCCTCTCCTCACTGCTTCACACAGGCAAGAAAGTAGAACACTCGAACCAATCTTCTACCACTGCTTCACACATGCGAAGAGGACCCATTTTCACTGCTTCACACAGGCAAAATAGTCATAACTAGGTCCCTAGATAAGGAAAACCTCACACAACATTTAATTCCACCAAGACTCTTCAAGATAGGCAAAACACTCTCAACACACAACACATGAAAATTACAGATTGTCAACAAAATACACTCCATTACATCATGCATAGAAAATAAAGTTCCATAACAAAAACTCATCAACTTACCAACCAATACCTTCCAACAATGAACTCAACGGGTGGTTTCAAACCCCAATAAAACAACAAGCAACTAAAGCACGAAGCCACCATTTTACTTGTACAACCATGCAACTAGAATATTACATGTAACCAAGCAAAAGACATAATATTGACATTGCAACTATGGCTTTATAACTTGCGTTCAACAAAATAATCAGCACATAAAATAAGGCACAAAGTAAAGCCAAACAACGCACTCATCTCATCAATGGTATAAGAATTTAAAGAGAACCAAAAGTTGTCATAACTTAAACGTGACTTTGAACATGCAATATGAATTCATAAAAGCCACAAGTGAGTCACACATATCCAAGAAAATAAACAAAAACTATAAAGTCAAAGTGAGCCATGGTTGGCACATCAAAGTTGCAACAATTAAAACACTAATATATATGCACTTAGCTTTTATGTAAAGTCTGAAAACATCAAGAATGGAAACAAAAGGCATGCATATGTGGCCCCCCTGGTTTTATTCCAAGCACATGTGATGAGAGAGAAAAAAGCATGTGGTATGAAATGTTAATGAAACTAAAATTTGTACCCATCTAAAATAGAACCATGCATTGTCCTTAAGAACCAAGCTACAACACGTGAAAAAAATCTCCAACCTTATTGGTTTGCTTCTTCTTTTTTTCTATCTATGCAACCCTTTCATGTAATATATCATAGTAAAATATAAAAGCAATAAAGCAAGAACCAAAACATGCACCATGCCAAGGTAAATATTTCACAAAAACAATCAACGAAAAGAGTTTGAAACAACAAAAAAAACTAACGCAACCTCCTCTAATTCTCACGGAAAAAGAAACTTCTCAATATTAAAGCCATGGCTCATTCTAATTTCAAACAAAGCCACTCATTAAAAGAACCCAATGCACGTTACATAAAAGTGGTCAAGTACAAGTATCACATCAAACTAAGACAAAGCACTAAACACTAAGTTATACTATACTATGCATTTGCATGGTCTGCACCTACAACCCAAGGAAATAGAAAAGTAATATCATGTGTGGTTAAAAAAAAGAAATAAAAAGCATGTGGGCCCTAAAATATTCTACCAACCAATTAACATGAAATTTGCAAAAAGAAAGAAAGAACCAAAAATAAAGTGGTTGCACCAACCCTTACATAACGTGAGTTGTCCAATCACTTACTACTATATTTTAACCCTTAGATGCATGACCAACAATTTGGAATTCTCTCTACACTGTAAACATGCACACCATCATAGTTTCTTATGCCCAAAGTGCTAAACAATTATAGAACCATTGATGGATAATATTTGTGAAAACAAAGGACTGCAACATGGTAAAACAATCAACATTAACATGGTTGTACTGAGACCTAAAAAAAACTAGAATGCCTATGCAATGTAGTTTCCCCTTTCCAGTTACCCTCTCAACGCACTCCAAGATAACCCTCTCACTATATGGTTATGCATTCAATACCAAAAGAAAGAGAACCCACAAACACTTTTCTATAAAACCTTGGTGACACTCACGTGAATGAAGAGAAAAGCTTAACTATTTGGAGAAAGAGAAAAGTGAATAGATATCACGTAAAGTGTAACAAACAAAATATGAAAACCGCACCTTTCAAAACTTTATATGAAAACAACCTCTGCACCACTTCTATGAATAAAATTGAATAAAGAACTGAACCTATACTCTACTCCACACGTTGCAGCTCTCACACAAATAAAACACTCAATGTATCAAGCTTTAAGAAGAGTTAGAGAGAACAATAAAACCCCATGTAAGGTATACAACCCCATGCATTCACCATGTACAAACATACATATAACCATGCGCCCTTGAACGAAAACGTGGAGAACCGTGAACCCAACCCAACGTGACCCTGCTATCTACATGCAAACACTGTTTACGTAAACCGGGAACCATTGATCAGGTTCACAACAGTGTAAAACACAACCAAAAATACTTAACCATGCACTAAATCACAAAAGAGAAAAAGAATACAAGTTCAGTTTCAAAAACAACAATAGGAACAACACCCATACATTTAAGCATACTCTTTCAAGTCTCATATACCAAATACAACAGATAAAAGAAGAAAAAAACAATGTCAACTTCCTCTACTTTGTGTAGAAGTCCCTCCAAAATTTACGTCTCTCCCGTAGCCTCACCTTCACGATTCCTTGCCTTGCCACTTTCTTTCCTCCTTTTCTAACCCCCCAAACCCTAAATAACTTAGGATATATATATCACACTCTCCTCTACTAATCCTAACATAATCTTTCTGTTAAAATTTTGGAAACAAAACCAAAGTCTTGGTCGTTTGGCCTTTCTATTTTATTTAATATATGACAATAACATATTTTCAAAAGAAACAGAAAAAAAAAATATATGTATAAGAGATAAAGAAAATAAAATTGAACACATGACCTAACATGAAAGAAGAGAGAGAAAACTAATTGAAAATTAACGGGCCCCACCACTTAAATGAGAAAGAAAAAGAATATATATTAAATAAATTTCGCCATCCAAGTTCATAGCGCTAGCCACTGAACTAGATGCATTCTCATGACATAAAGCGCACCAATTATTTATATACATATATAATTTACATTCCATAATTAAGTAAGTAATTAAAATAAATAAACAACACTTAATTTAAATCAATCAATTAATTATTCCATCATATATCAAAATTAAATAAAATACTTAATCTAAATAAATCCACAATCTCAAACAAGCCATCATTTTTTCTATGTGTTTTCCTTTTTTCTAATTTTTTTCTTGGGTCGTACATACCCAAGAACTCGAAGATGATTAAGAGCAGGAGGTGTACCATACAAGAGTTCATAAGAAGATTTCTGATTTAACACAATTGTGGGAGTACAGTTGATTAGATATCATGTAGTTAAAGCACAATCTCCCCAAAAATGAATAGGAAGGTTAACTTGAAAGCACAAGGCACATGCAACATTTAGAATATGTTTACTTGCCTGCTTTGTTGCAAAGTTCCTATACAAGAAGTTTCAAGCACTATACCATGATCGCGAAAGTATGTTCCCATTTAGAAACATTTTGTATCACTGTCATTTCGAATAATTTTTAACTATTTGTGAAATTGGATTTAGCCATGGAAATAAATTGTCACAGTTACATTGAAATTTCTTTCTTGTCAATAAGAAGATAAATCCAAAGATCTTGTACAACCTCCAAACGCGAAATAATCATTTGCAACGATGGTTCAGTATGCTCATGATCCAAGAAATTAACCTTTGGTAACTAATGTTAGTGACCAATTTAGAGACCAAATCATAATAGAAACTATTTTATTTACCAATTTAGAGACCCATTATAATTTTTTATTTATAATAGAAACTATTTTTTGTTACCAATAACTTTTAGTTATAAATTAATATTTAAATTTGTTACTATACTTACTAATTATTTTTTGTCATTAAAATTGATCATTATTTAAATATTTTGTTATAGTGAAAAAAAAACGTTAAAAGTTAATTTATATTAAAAAAATGATATTTTAAAACTAAACTTAGAATTAGTTTTATTCAAATATATTAAAGAAACGTGTCATTTTTAAACATAAAAAAGTTTAACAAAATTATTCTCAATTCACAAAACTTTTAGAACCTGTCCTCAAAATTTATATCAAAGGAAAAAATAGGATAATTTGAATAATAATTTGATAAGAGCGAGAGTGCGAACAAAAATGACATGTTTGTACTTCGAAAAATCCATGGACAACTCTTTTTCGATTGTTTCTTCCTACACTATATCAAATATTTTCATGCACCCTGTCATGAAAATATAGACTTTCAGAAGTTTTGGTGTGAGATAGGGTGGAGGGTGGGAATTAGATACCCAGATTCGTGTTTTCGGAGAAGTAATATATACTTCTGGAAAAAAGGAAATCCTTAATATCGTTAATGAGTATTTGTACAGATATATTGCGGATAGATCGGAACAAATTTC
>Ga0214545_1008612_pt1 | contig 16131 bp, 6 predicted proteins | sample CNSS4metaG_FD_160064 | JGI IMG/M metagenome (GOLD analysis project Ga0214545, IMG submission 160064) | Root nodule microbial communities from cowpea collected in UCLA plant growth center, Los Angeles, California, USA - CNSS4 | ecosystem: Host-associated > Plants > Roots > Nodule | place: USA... | reverse complement strand
ATTGCTGACAGAGGCGAGCAGGAATGTCGATACGGCACCTGAAGAGGCCGTACGCTGTTCCCTCTTGCGTCTGGAATCCATATCTAGAGGTGGCGTTGGAAGACAAGCCAGAGAGGAGGGTTCTGAGGTTTGATTCCAAAGCAGCGTTAGTTTTGTCGTTTGAGCAGTTGTGAGAAATATAACCGGGATCTTCTGAATATTCAGAATCTGTGTTTGCATAATTTGTTTCTGGGACGAGTCCTTTCGGTCCCTCATCGGTGACGCGGTAGAAAGGGAACAATTCATACCTGATGTTACAACTGGGATACAGAACTCTTCCTCCTTGCTTTCCATCACAGCAAGATGGAATATCTGACATTGCTGAATCAAGACAGTTTGAGCATTGTTGGGGTGAAAGGTCTTGCGTGCACTGAGTTAGACAGTAAAGAGTCCGAAATTCCGTCAAGTTTTGTTGCTTTGCGGAATACCTGTTACTAGAATTGGCTGCTTCGCGTGTAGTTTCTCTCATGGTCTTCTCCAACAAACTCATGAAGTTTGAGGAGTTGGAGGAGATATTGGCCGAGTTCCAAATCCAATATGCGGGAGATGTGTTCACAGTGGAGAAGAAAGAGCTGTTGGAATACCGAACCATGCAGTCTTCGTACCAAATCACACTCGATTTGGACGAGGAACAGTTTGTGTCTGAGGACAGAGTGTGGGTTGCGTTTGCGACACAATCTTTGCAGGCGTCAGAAAGAACATCACCTCTGCACATGAAAAGACCATAAACTGTATCAGAGGAGTTTGTGGGAGGGACTGTGTTGTTATAGAATCCGTTGGCATTGGCTGTAGCGTTGGAAGATAAGGAAGAGAGGAGGGTCTTGAGGTTCGTCTGATACGGGCTGTTGTCACTGCTTCTTTCTTCACTACACGACCGGGTAAGATAACCAGCACCCGTTGCTTTACGAGTTGCGAAATGGAAGAAGGTAATAAAAAGGAGGATGAGCTTGAAGGGATTCCAAGCCATGCTTCTGTTCATCTTCAACAACACTCTCATATGCTGGTTGGATTGATTTTTGTTGTCGTGTTCGTGTGTAGTAATGGAAAATAAGATACAACCTTAATGATCAGGCACCTGTTATTTTTAAGAAAATTGTTTGAAAAGTCATCTTCCACCAAAAGTGCTGAGTTAAATAACATAATAAATAATCAAACCCTTTCTTGCATGACTTTTCTATCTATATACATGTTTTTCAACTTTTAACCAATAAAATAATGTGGGGTAGGTGCATTTCTTGCATAACATTTTGGACTGTATAATATTATTTTTGTTAAAATAGTTAGGGTAAAGTTGAAACCTATATATGTTTTTGCCATCACCATCTCGTATTTGACTTGGCACATGATGAAATGATGGAAAGGGTGAAGCAAGTGAAACGAAGAGAGGAGTCAAAACTCGTGTCTCTCTCTTCGACAAAGAAAGTCGGAAGGTTGCGAAAAGACCACTTCTCTGTGTTAACTTGTATGACAATTTCATTTCTATTTATTTATTCAATTCCTTTTTAACGTCTTTCTAGTTGGTCTACTCTCCCATTTCAAGGAGCATTTTACAGATCTAAATTTAACTTAATTAATTTTATTTATTACTTTAATTAATTATTTGTATATTTAGAAATATAATATTAATCACAAATTATTGCATTACAAAAAATTAATTATATTAAAACATGATTATATTACATCATAATATTTTATATTATTAATTTTATAGTTTTATTTTTGTCTTTTATTTTTTCAAGCTATTCCGCGAATGAAAACACAAATTCTAATTCTAAAACTTCTCTATTGTAGTGAGTTCATTAATTTGTAGACATTTGTATACCTCGACCAATACTTTGTTGTTGCTTATGCACATGAATTAGGTCTACAATGATAGTTGGTAGATGAGAATGGTAACACTACTACATTGACATATAACATGAATTTAGATCAAACAAAAATCACTTAAGGTTGAAGTAATATGAAGAATTTATATGACATCATAAGTGACTTGCATATTTAATTTTTCAATTTAGGCAATTCTTCTTCTAAGATAATGGTCTTTAGAGGTAGTTGCACACCACAAAGTTTGAGGTCTTTATACATCAATTCTTGGAAGCTATAGCACCACATTAAACCTATAAATATAGGGCATGACCATTGTTATTTTCATGTTGATTTTGGATGTTATCTTATATGTTAGTTTTGTAATATAATTTAGAGAGAGATACACTTATATTAGTATAGTTCGTAGTAAATATCTTGTAAGACAATGAAAGGAAGGATGCTTATCCATGTTCATCTTGTATTCATCATCGTGAGCACCTAATTCCCCATAGTTGGGATTAAATATAATTTCTAAACTCTCTCTGTATTGCACTTGATTATATATCTATTGTGTTCTTATTTTACGTGTTGGTTACATGGTTTGTATTTCACTTCGTGGTGATTTGACCAATCATCGCACCTCATCAACACTAGATGTGGAGACATTTGGTCTGATGTTTTGATGGAATCAAGTATCTTGACCCTTGACATATACCAGACATGAATATGTAGGCTTAGTTGGTTTAAAGAGTCTTGTTCTCCAAGCAAGGGTTCCTCCACCTGGATTGGGAAATCCTACGTCTGGCATCCTTTGGGTTTAACGCACAAACATGTGATTAGTTCTACAAGTAAGCGTACTTTCATAACAGGAAGATAAAGAACACAATATATAGATAATTATAGGACAATACAATTGAAGTTAATAGGCCAAGTTTAATCTCAGCGTCCTAATCAACATCACATCTCTAATATATTTATTTGGTTTATCCTTATCAATATAAAAACCAGAACTCATATATTGTTCCATTGTCAAACCTCCTCCCTGTGAATGCAACCTTGTTACACTACAACTGACCCAGTATACTTGCTTAAAAAATTGGACCTTTCATGGGAGCGGACCATTAACAGAAACTACTAAATTTTTTGCCGATTTTCATTTTATTTTTTCGCAGGATTTTCATGCAAATATTATTGGAAAATTATTTATTATTCAAATTTTTTTTCCATACAAAGTTTTAATTCACAACAAACTTATATTATTTTATAAATTTTTCTATAAATTTATATTTATTGAAAAGTTATCATAATTATAATATCAACAATATTTTAATACACTACTGGAAAAATAAATATTTTAAACATGTAAAGGATTTTAACAATATTAATAATTTTAAATATTTATTTAATCAAAATTGATAATCTTTATTTTTGTTTTATTTGAATATTTCTATTACAATGACCATAAACTACAAATATTATTAATCATATTATTATCAATTTTATAAAAATATAATATCATATTTTTATGAGATAACTTTATACCATATTTAAATAAATAAAAAAAAGGTACGTATACGTTATCACTAAAAAATATATATTTCTTACTAACTTTTTTTTGAAAGTTTTTACTAAAAAAATAGTTACAAATTTTTCAATAAACAATAAATATAATATTACTTATATTATTTTTCTAAAAACATAAATAAAAAAAATCGTGCGTATGCACGAATCACATACTAGTATTATAAGAAAAGATAAAACAATTATATCTTTAAGAAATATAATTTAAATTATCTTTAGATTTTATAATTTTTCATATCGTATTAGATCCATGAAGATAGAAGTTGTTATTCAATCTATAGCTACAAATAGAAAGGTAGTCCAGATATTATACAAGCGGATCACAGCTTTTGTAATCCAAATTAAATTTATTTTCATTATCAAATTATTCACCGAATTTTTTATGTAGTATATTAAAATGTGAAACAAAGATATATTATCTTTTATAAGCTCTATGAATTTTATTACTTTAACAATAAAACATAAAATTAGCATAAGACATGTCACATGTCAACATAAACCAATCTAATAAAGAGATTTATAACCAATAAACACATAAAGTTGAAGTCTCTTGACCAAAAAGCCTTACACAATCTAAGAAAACATATATCACAAAACAAACTTCACAATTTCTCATTTGACATAGTTTAAAGTAATACTTTACACTACATTAAAACATAAAATAAATAATGATATACAAAAGTAAATTATCGAGGATAAAATTCACTTATAGATATGTCATTGATAGAGGATGGTATGGAGTTGATATCTTGGCCTGAACTTGACTCATGTGCAACAATTGGATTCATTATATGGTTCAAGAAAAATGTTGGTTCTTGTGGGGAAGGCAACTCAATAGTGTGACTACTAAGATATGAAGCAATTGTTACCATTGTAGGTCTCGAGTCCGAGTTTTCTTGAACACATAATAGACCAATTTGAATGCATCTCATGACTTCAACATTAGAATAATTTTCTTTTAATTTTGGGTCCAATATGTTCAGTGTTGCTTCATCCCTCCAATTTCTCCAAACCTATAGAAAATTTGTAAACTTGTTTGCATCATTACTCTTTCATACTTTTGGTAATTGATTTCTTTATGCATTATCAATGGATAAGTATTGAGTAAAATAACAAGATGCCAGCACTCACAAAATTTAGAAGACCATCAGCAACACGATGTGATTCATATGAACCTATATTCTTTTTTCCAGTAATAATCTCGAGAATCATAACACCAAAACTGTAAACATCAGATTTCTCAGAAAATTGTCCAAAGAGAGCATACTCTGGAGACATATACCCACTGCAAAATCAACGAAGAAGTTACAAAATAATCTTGAAAATACTATGCAAAAGATTAGAAGAGTTGGGAAGAGTATTAAAAAGCTTACTATGTTCCAATAATTCTATTGGTACTTTCCTCCTCTTGATCTATTTCAACAATTCTAGCAAGTCCAAAATCTGAAATGTTAGGGTTCATATTTTCATCTAGTAGTACATTACTAGGTTTAAGATCACGATGTATAACTTTAAGTCGTGAATGTTCGTGTAAATATAGAATTCCTCGAGCAATTCCACCTATGATATTGTGACGCTCACTCCAGCTCAAAACTTTTTCTTGTTTAGTATCTACAAAATAATCATTATATATTTAAGTGATAATGTTTTAGTAAATTACTCAAATTGGTTTAATATAAGATACATTAAATATCATAAATACATAATTAACTAATATTAAATTAAAAAAAAGGTCAAAAGTATCTTACCAAATAAAAAGTAGTCGAGACTCTTGTTTGGCACATATTCATAGATAAGTATTTTTTCTTGTTCATCGAGATAAAATCCTATGAATGCTACTAGATTCCTATGTTGAAGTTTGGCTATTAATAGAACTTCATTTTTGAACTCTTCTATGCCTTGCTTAGAATTTCTTGAAAGTCTTTTTACAGCAATTGATCGTCCATCATAAAGAATGCCCTAAAATATTAATAAGTATTCATTAAAAAAATTAAAAACATATAAGAAATAAAATTTAACATATTTTGTATACCTTGTAAACTTCACCAAATCCACCTTTGCCAATTTTGTTCTCGTACGAGAAATTATTTGTTGCTGTTTCAATTGTTGGCAGATTGAATTGCAATGACTCTATAGTGGAACTTTCTTGTCCAACTAAATAAAAAGTATTTCACTTGTTAAATTATGTTTCTAAACTTTTTTTTATTGGAAATACAGCAAAACAAGTTTCCATACTCACAATTTTCTTGAAGAATAGTTCTACTATTTTTTCTGGGTTTCCTTCGTATCAAATAGTAACAAAGGGTGAAAAATACCCCTGATACAACTATGCTGGAAGTAATAATCAAGATAATCGTTTTTGAGTGCATTTGCCCTGTATTACAAAAATAACATATGTCAATAAAAAAAGCTATTTTTGTATAAACTAAAAAAATTAGAACTGAAGAAAACTAACCTCGATTTAAACAAGTTACGTTAAAGTCATAGATAATTTGATACAAAATTGATAATATTGTAGAACAAAACTTACACAACGCATATACTCCAAAATACTAAGGTCACAAATAAAAATGTCATCACATACTGCTAAAAAATTAAAGTACCGGAGAAAATTTGTTAATGTTTATGAGGTTAAATTCTCATAAGGTCTTGTCCTTCCTTATGATAGAAAGTTTTCATAATATTGTGTTGAGTTAGTAGCTTTGTTAGTGGTTCAGACAACTTTGACTGGAATATGACTCATTTCTAGTTTGACAAGTTTTCTCGAATTTCCAACTTGTTCCTTGACCACCTACAGTAAACTTGTATCAGATGCATCAAGTTGTATAGGATTAATCCAATATTTGTTGGATTTTCGTTATATCGCTGATCTTCATTTTATTAGCATGGTGAAGTTTTAGAGACGTGAACAAAATAGAAAAACCTGGTGGGGATGGTGGAGGAGGAGGTGTGAGATTGTAGAACTGGAACAATTCAAAGCGAAGAATACAGCTAGGATACAGAACTCGTCCACCCACGCTTCCCAAACTGCTCCATGGAATTGCCGTTCCAATCACATCATTGAGGCACCCACTGCAACCATCGGTTGATAGATCCGTTGAGCACTGACCAAGAATATACACTCTTTGCTCATCGTTCAATCTCAGAGATTCATCTGTTAGGAATTTGTTATCAGTGTTCCCTGTCATGTTGGCCACCTTAGCTAACTGGTTCGATAACTCAGAAGCAACAGAGGACTGTATCGGACTGCTGTTGCTGATATTAAGATTCCCAAATCTCGGACTTGTTTCGTAGCTGGAGAAGAAATTTCTTGCGGAATAGCGAAGCCAGCAGTGATTGTACCATATTACAGCCTCCGCAGAAGCCAAACCACACTCCGAGGTTATTCTGTCGGTTGCGTTTTGGATGCATTGTTGACAGAGGCGAGCAGGAATGTCGATACGGCACCTGAAGAGGCCGTACGCTGTTCCCTCTTGCGTCTGGAATCCATATCTAGAGGTGGCCTTGGAAGAGAAAGCAGAGAGGAGGGTTCTGAGGTTTGATTGGAAAGCAATGCCAGCTTTGTTGTTTGAGCAATTGTGAGAAATATAAGCAGGATTTTCTGAATATTCAGAATCTCTCTGTGCATATTTTGTTTCTGGGACGAGTCCTTTTGGTCCCTCATCGGTGGCACGGTAGAAAGGGTACAATTCATACCTGATGTTACAACTGGGATACACAACTCTTCCTCCTTGCTTTCCATCGCAGCAAGATGGAATATCTGATATTGCCGATTCAAGACAGTCTGAGCATTGTTGGGGTGAAAGGTCTTGTGTGCACTGAGTTAGACAGTAAAGAGTATTAAATTCCGATAAGCTTTCTTTCTTTGTGGAATACCTGTTACTTGAATTGGCTGCTTCATGAGCAGTTTCTCTCATGGTGTTGGCTAACAAATAGTTGAAGCTTAATGGGTTGGAGGAGATATTGGCCTGGTTCCATCTGTAATATCTGGGATATGTGTCCACAGTGGAGAAGAAAGAGTTGTTGGAAAACCGAACCATGCACTCATCGTACCAAATCACACCCGATTTGGACAAGGAACAGTTTGTGTCTGAAGACAGAGTGTGGGTTGCGTTTGCAACGCAATCTCTGCACTCGTCAAAAAGAACATCACCTCTGCACATGAAAAGACCATAAACTGTGTCGGAGGAGTTTGTGCCGAGGATTGTGTTGTTGTAGAATCCGTTGGCGTTGGGTGTGGCATTGGAAGATAAGGAAGAGAGGAGGGTCTTGAGCTTGGTCTGATAGGGGCTGTTGTCACTGCTTCTTTCGTGACTACAAGATCGGTGAAGAAAAACAAGATCAGCAGTTGCGAAATGGAAGAAGGTAATAGAAAGAAAAAGAAAGATGAGCATGAAGGGATTCCAGGTCATGCTTCTGTTCATCTTCCAACACCCTGTCATACGGTGGGTAGATTTTTGTTGTTCATAGTTTTTTATTGTGCGTAGTAATGGAAAATAAGATCCAACCTTAATAATCATACGACTCATATTTTAAAGAAAATTGTTTGAAAAGTATGAAATTCATCTTTCACTAGACATGTGATAAGTTAAATAAACCATTGGCACGTGACTTTTGTCTATGTTTTCGAACTTTTAACCAATAAAATATCTATTTAATTTTTTAATATTTTTTTTCATTTAGATACCTTTCCTTCTATGAAAATGATGTTCCGACAATTATTTGACCACTTGACAACTTGATAATCTGCTTTTTAAAAGTAATGTGATTATTAAAAAAATATATTTATGTATTATGAAAAAAGAAAGAAACAAAAATAGTAAAATAATGTAAAGGTGTTCATGATGAGATATGTGTTAAGATGATAAAAATAATATATTTTAAAAAATCTCACATCAAGATAAGTCAGATAGTGGATGTTGAGAAATATTCAATGAATTCTAAGTTGATAGTTATTTTGTCTCACTCAAAGATACTTTAAGTTTATAATCGATTTTTTTATGTTACTGTGATATAGTGTTGTGAGGTTTGGTTGAATTTTTGTTTCGAGGAATATGAGTATATCTAAGGTCAAACTCATGAAAGGGTAGTCCATATATTGTATAAATTTTCACATAATGTTATTATCTGATTGTCATTTGATAATAATTGTGAGTTTTTTTCAATTTAGAGGTGTCGATTAATAAGGTAATTCTTAAGTATAAATATGTAATATTTTTAATTGATGATGTATATTAAATCCAGAAGTTGGTCTAAGAGTTATAAGGTTGGTTAATTAAAATTAGAAGAGATAAAACAGGATGTGAGTTCAACTCGCTCATTGATAATTTAGAAAAATAAAATTTAATAAAATATATGTAGTTTTGTTTGATTTAAACTGATTTTTGTGATTTTTAATTTATAGTTTTTTTTTCATTTCACCGAAGATTTACTCTCTCTTATCATTTTCTTAAATTATATATAATAAAAGAATATATTACTCAAAATTTGATAAATATGTTAAATAATAAATAAATAAATTATAAAATTAAATATTTAATATTATCAAAAGTTAAAATTATATATTTTTATAGTCTAACCCCACAATATTAATAAAAAAAAGTAAGAACAACATATCCTTTACATTAATTTACTATTTTGTTTCTTCCTTTTTATCATAATTAGAGAATTTTACCCTTTTTTTAATGACGACATTTCTTTTAAAAGCATACTGTGAAGTGGTTAAGGGTGTGTTCTTATGAGTGAAAAGATTTGAGAGAGAGGATTAATTTAAGTGAATTTGAGAGTGAAGTTTATGTTGTTTTTGTTAAAAGATTTGGAGATAATGGTAGAATGGATTTGAGAATAAATTTTGTGAAAGTTTGTGTGGAATTTGAGTGGTGTAACTAATAAATTTAATTTATGAAAAAATTATATTACCAAATTGTCCTTGGTGTTAAATGTAGTATAAAATAATAATTAAATAAGTTGTAATTAATTTTGAATTTTTTTTCTTCATAAATAAAAATATTAAGAATATTTATCAATTGAAAAAAAATAATAATAATATATTTTAATTGAAAAATAAAATATTTAAATTTTGTTCATTAAAGCAAAAACGGATGTAGATAAAATATTCAAGCACATTATAACCAAATACATCACAAATGTAATCGGGTAAGTGGAAAAAAATTACGGAAGTTGGAATCGGATATAATCACAGATGTATTTGGATAAATGGAGAAAAAATGTATGAAGTGTATCAAGTTGGAATCGGATACAAATTTAGTGTATGTATTCCATTACTTCTTCATAATAGACATGTATCTCCATGAAGGATAATCAATGGTGGAATAGTATGAGATTTTCTAATATAATAAGGGGGACAGAGTGGTAAAATAATAATTTTCTCTCCCAAATCTCCTCGAAACAGCAAGACCCAAAATAAACATGCAATATAATATAATTAATAAATATTATATATTTTCAATTTTTATCTACTAATAATATTAAAAAAAAAACTGGAAAGATTACAAGTGAAAAATAAAATAAAAAATTAAGATAAAATATTATAAACACCAAGAACAGAAACATTACAACGCTGCTGCAGACATTCTTCATTATGTAAAGTAAATTAATATAAAAAAAAAAAAATTGATTATGCATAAAAATACAATTGAATCTAATTTTGTGTGTATATAATTAATTATACATTTATATGTAATTTAATAGTTTTTAAAATAATTAATTATATTGTTAAAAATACTTTTATTATTCTTATATATTATATTTGTTTTAAAAGAATATCAAAATATTTTATTTATTGTGCTGAATTTTTTGTCAATAATTTTTTTTATTTCAAAAACATATAGTTTTAGTTCAATAAATTTATTGTCTTTTAGATATTTTTTATCCGAACATTTCTCTTACGTTTATTTTCGGGTGCAATGTAATCTTTAACGAATTTTGTAATAAAAAATTAATAACTATCATTTTCTTCAATCAAACTCGAGTATGAAATAATATCATATTGATTTATTCCACCAATTAAATGTTATTATGAGTCCGTAAGCTCCTTTTTCAGCTTCTAAAGGTCTGGGCCTGGTCTTTTCGTAGGTCTAGGACCAGCCCTCCAGAGGACCCAATACCCCTTCCAGCTAACTCAGTATTCATTTGTCACCTTTTTAGAAACAGCTCCCTTCCCTCTCTCTATAGTCTTCTGCTAGGGGCTCTGCTAGGGCACGACCTTCTTCCATCTCCAAGCTAACAAAACCCATCTTGTACCTCCTAGTAAGTTGAACTTTAGAGCTTTCTGGTCTATTTCTTCCCTTTTTCACTGTTTGAGCATGTTGGTCGGGTTAGGGTTTAGTCTCATACCCTAGTTTATCTTCGTTCTATGTTTAAGCTCACTACTCTCACCCTTGGAGTTGTGGTACTCCTTAGTTGTGGGTCTGTTGCGTTTTGTTAGCATCTAAGCAAGGTAAGGGAAGTTAGGTTTTAAGTTTAAAGTTGTTATTTCATGTTTATGTTCTGCTATATGTTGTGGGCGCTTGAATGGTGTTTTAAATCGTGTGCAAATGGTTGGCTTACATTCTAGATGTTGCTCTGTGTTGTTTTCTGCCTTGGATGCGTGGAACAGTGGGGGGAACTAATATTCTCGCCCAAGTGAGCTTGTCTCGCCTAGACGAGAATATCAGAGGCTCGTCTAAGGTTCTGCCTCGAGCGCTCGCCTAGGCGGCTCATTCGCGTTTTGAGCAACACCCTGTCTCGCTCAGGCGAGAAGGGCTCAGGCGAGAAGGTCTCGCCTAAGCGAGAATTCGTGAAAATCTCCCAAGGGCCATTGTTGCAGTCTCGCCTAAGCGAGAGCCTGCAGCTTAAGCGAGGCAACTTCCCTCGCCTAAGCAAGGGCTCCTAGCTTGAGCGAGGCTAGTGCAGTGGTGCGTTCTGACACTGTTTTCTTAAATGGTTGGATGATTTGTAGCATGTTTTGTTTGTTTTACTCCTCCCAAACATGATGTACGTGAATATACTTGGTTGTTAGAATCCTATGAATGAAGTTTGCATGCTTGGTATGAGATTGATCACGGAATTGTGGGTTGGTGGTGTTTTAACATGAGAGTTTGATGATGAAATAAAAGTGATGGAACTAGTATGAGAAACATGATTTTGGTTGTGAGATAGGCATAATTCCATGAGTCTCGTGGGGAGATCTCATGGTGGTGTGTAGTGTATATATTAAGATAAGGATTCAAGTAAGGACCGCATCCCGAAACTCTAAAGGGTCAGTGAGTCTCATGTAGAGCAAACTGATCCAAGTGGTGAGAGTAGCGAGAGGCCCTAGTCTGTGGCAGGATAATGACCTTAGACGCTTGAAGGCTAACCTTGTGTGTGGTAGGGTGAAACCCATTGGCAATGGCTCTGTAGAGCAGTAGAGACCACCACAAGTGCAACTGTCCAGTGAATCCGATTTTAATATATTTATCCGGATATTGAGTCTTAGTGTCTTATATGTTTGCTATAATATGATTATGTGTGCCTACTGTGTTTGCATGTTTGGATTGTTCTAAGTATTCATCTACTATGATATGTTAAATTTAACTTGCACTAGCTTACCCTTCCATTTTGTGTATGTTCTTGTCTTGTTTTCTCTTTTGCGATGATCACCTGGTTGGTGGGAGCAGATGGAGGGAATGTTGAAGGTAGACGTGACGGTGGCAGCGGTGCAGTTTAGATGGCTCATTGTGTGTGGATCTTAGGAGTAGTTTTAAGGCTATAATGCCTTGGAAATCCCCTGCTGTATGAACAACTTCTTTTGCAAAACAGTTAATTTTTAGATTCATGTCTAGTTTATGGCACTATGTTTTGTATGCCCTAGTATTTCCAGTAACCTTCTTGGATGACTGTAATAATGAATCTTTATGTGTCATGTTCCTCTGATTACTCGTTGATTACTATAATTATGCGATGACTAAATTTAGTAGATTTAATCTATTTAAATGGGATGTCACAGAGTCACTCGTTTAGATTATCTATTGGTTTTTTTTCTGTTATTCCTATATTGTGCCTTCAAAATACATGAATGATCATTAATTTTAAAATATATTAAAATTATCTTTAAAGTATCAAAACAATGTGTTTTTAATATTTAGCATAAAACAACATAAAAAAACTCAGCATTGAAATCGAACTCGTTTTTCACATACCCAGTAACAACTTTTCTTTTACAAAACAACAACTCTATCCAATTAGACAAGCTTACAACTAAGCTAGACACGTTGGGTGATGCAATTGAAATGAAAATGCCTTAATAGGTGATGACATAGGTGTTATAAATGGGAAGAAAAATTAGCTGGTCATGCTTTAGTCATCATTGTATTTTGGTTCAAATTTCTTAGGATGACGCAAGCATTTATATTAAGAAAATCATATTTTGACTTCCATAATTTGATTTTTATATTGTACTTCTTGATATGATTTAGTGTAAAACATTGATTAATGTATATTTTTTTTCTTTGAAGGATCAATGTCCAAAATTAAACAACGCTAAAAAGTAAAAAATGAGAATCAAATTATAAGAGTCAAAATATCATTGTCCTTTACATAATTATCACTTTCTTTTAAACAACTCTAGTAGTTCAAAAGTATAATTAGACTTTGATTATGTCCACTAGTTCATAAATCAAAATGTTTTTGTTTTTGTTTTGCAATAAAATTTATTTTATTTTCTGTCAAATTATTCACTAATTTTTAACGTAATATCTTCAAATTTGAAAAAAAAAAAATTTCCTATAGCTTTTCTACATTTGTACTCTTTTTAAGCACGAGTTTTATCACTTAAATAATAAAACATGTCATATGTCAACATAAAGTAAACTAATAAAGAAAGTTACAATCACTAAAGGCATAAAATTAAAGTATTACAAATTAAGTGGAAATTTTTTACCCTATCTAAGAAAATAAACATCGTGAAACAAATTTCATAGTTTGAATTGTATGACATATATTAAAATATATTAAAATAAATAAGTAGTATATATAAAAAAAGTAAACTATCTAGGATAAAATTCACTTATGGATATGTTGTTGGTAGAAGATGGTATGGAACTGCTGCCATCTTGGCCCGAACTCGATTCAAGGACAACAATTGAATTTATTCTATGGTTCAATAAAAATGTTGGTTCTTGTGGAGATGGCAACTCAATTGTGTGACTACTAAGATATGAAACAATTTCTACCATTGTAGGTCTAACGTCTGGATCTTCTTGAACACACAATAAACCAATTTGAATGCATCTCATGACTTCAATGTTAGAATAATTTTCTTTTAATTTTGGGTCCAATGTGTTCAATGTTGTTTCATCCCTCCAATGTCTCCAAACCTATAACAAATTTTTAAACTTGTATGTGTCATTACACTTTTGTAATTTTAATAGTTATTTTCTTTATACATTACCCATGAATAATGATTAAGTAAGATAAATAACAAAATTTTAGCACTCACAAAATTTAGAAGGCCATCAGCAACACGATGTGATTCATATGAACCTATATTCTTTTTCCCACTGATAATCTCGAGAGTCATAACACCAAAACTGTAAACATCAGATTTCTCAGAAAATTGTCCAAACATAGCATACTCTGGAGACATATAGCCACTGCATATTCAACAAAAAGTTTAAAAAATCATCTTAAAAATATTATGCAAAGGATGAGAAGTGTGGGACACAGTATTTAAAACTTACTATGTTCCAATAATTCTATTTGTACTTTCCTCTTCTTGATCTATTTCAACAATTCTAGCAAGTCCAAAATCCGAAATTTTGGGATTCATATTTTCATCTAGTAGTATGTTACTAGGTTTAAGATCACGATGTATAACTTTAAGTCGGGAATGTTCGTGTAAATATACAATTCCTCGAGCAATTCCACCTATGATTTTGTGACGCTCACTCCAGCTTAAAACTTTTTCTTGTTTAGTATCTACAAAAAATAATCATTATATGTGTAAGTAATACATGATTTTGGTAAATTTCTTGAATTGGTTCAAGATACAATATATTAAATATCATAAAACAAAATTAATTAATGCTAAATTAAGAAAAAATAAAGTAGGTATAAAGCATCTTACCAAATAAGAAGTAGTCTAGACTCTTGTTTGGTACATATTCATAGATAAGTATTTTTTCTTGTTCATCAAGACAAAATCCTATGAAAGCCACTAAATTTCTATGTTGAAGTTTGGCTATCAATAGAACCTCATTTTTAAACTCTTGTATGCCTTGTCTAGAATTTTTTGAAAGTCTCTTCACAGCGATGGATCGTCCATCATAAAGAATTCCCTAAAGTATAAATAAGTATTTATTAAAAATGTAGAAACTTATAAGAAATAAAATTTAACAAGCTTTCTACCTTGTAAACTTCTCCAAATCCACCTTTTCCGATTTTGTTGTCATGTGAGAAGTTATTTGTTGCCGCTTCGATTATTGGCATATTGAATTGCAAAGATTCTATAGTTGAACTTTGTTGTCCAACTAAATAAAAATATATTTCAATTTTTAAACTATGTTTTAAAACTATTTTATTGAAAAGATAGTAAAAAAAAATCATACTCACAATTTTCTTGAAGAATAGTTCTATTATCTTTTCTGTTCTTTCTTCGTATAAAATAATAACAAAAGGTGAAAAGTATTCCTGATACTACTATGCTGGAAGTAATGATCAAGATAATTGTTCTTGACCGACTTTCACCTACATTATAGAAACACATGTCAATAAGTCATAGTAACTTGATAAAAAAAAAAAACTAGTTGCATAAACTAAAAAAAAAATATTGGTGAAGAAAATCAACCTTGATTCGAACCACACTATATGCTAAGAACATAGATAATTTGATGCAAGATTTATAATATTGTAGAACAAAAGCCACAAAACTCGTATTCCAAAGTGCATAATCGATTACAAAAGGATATGCTGTGCTCCTGATATTTTTTCGAATTTTTTAGATCGTATTATTTGACATGAATCTAGTTTGGCCTCATGTTTTTGTATCTTTTATTTACATATATGATAACTTATAATTGTTGAGATTGTAAAGTCAATCTATTTCCAATTCCAAATTTTCATAATGACATATAAAACGTGTGTTTGTATACAAAAAAATACCCTGCTAATTTTATAATTTTCTGCTATATTATTTACTCTTAGCATAAGAAGCTTTTCTGTTAGGAAGGAAAATCATGATTTTAAGAAGAACTTGTTCATTAGAAAAGATAAACTTTTATCATTTTACAAGGAAAAGGAGTAAAATAAGGGTGTTAAGCGACGAGATAAATTTGTTGGATTATGGATATATATCATTGTCCTTCCTATTATTAGCATGGGAATCATTGTGAAGTTTTAGAGACGTGAACAAAAATAGAAAAACCTGGTGGGGATGGTGGAGGAGGAGGCTTGAGATCGTAGAACTGGAACAATTCAAAGCGAAGAATACAGCTAGGATACAGAACTCGTCCACCCAAGCTTCCCAAACTGCTCCATGGAATTGCCGTTCCAATCACATCATTGAGGCACCCACTGCAACCATCGGTTGATAGACCCGATGAGCACTGACCAAGAATATACACTCTTTGCTCATCGTTCAATCTCAGAGATTCATCTGTTAGGAATTTGTTATCAGTGTTCCCTGTCATGTTGGCCACCTTAGCTAACTGGTTCGATAACTCAGAA